>Ga0206916_1057_pt1 | contig 24202 bp, 25 predicted proteins | sample Alteio_BWOrgHeat_71_FD_152957 | JGI IMG/M metagenome (GOLD analysis project Ga0206916, IMG submission 152957) | Enriched cells from forest soil in Barre Woods Harvard Forest LTER site, Petersham, Massachusetts, United States -... | ecosystem: Environmental > Terrestrial > Soil > Temperate forest >... | reverse complement strand
ACGATGCCGTGGTCGATCTGGTCGAGCTCGGCGGTAGAGTGGGCGTCGGTGTCGACGATGATTTTGCAGCCAAGTTCTTTGGCCTTGCGCAGGTTGATGTCGGAAAGGTCGGCGCGCGCGGGGGCAGCATTGTGCTCGACCGCGATGCCGAGGCGCGCGGCCGCAGGCAGGAGCTGTTCGAGGTTGATCTTGTAGGGCTCGCGCTTCAGGACCTTGCGGCCGGTGGGATGGCCGAGGATTTGCACATAAGGGTTTTCGGCGGCGCGAAGTACGCGCGCAGTCATCTCTTCTTCCGTCTGGTTGAAGCCGGAGTGCACGCTGGCAACGACGATGTCGAGCTGCGCCAGGGTGTCGTCTTCGAGGTCGAGTGCACCGTCCAGAAGGATGTCGACTTCGATGCCGGCGAGGAGGCGGAACGGAGTTGTGGGAGCTTCGGTGTTGGGTTCGTTGTCCTTGAGGCGCTGGTTGTAGCGGGCCCACTGCGGGCCTTTTTTTGCGGCGAACTCTTCGGCCAGTTCTTCGGAGACTTTGCGGATGCGGGCAGCGTGGGCGAGGGTACGTTTGTCGTCCATGCCGTTGGTCATGGCGAGATTTTTGGAGTGGTCGGTGATGGCGATGTATTCCAGCCCACGCTCGATGGCGGCTTCGGCCATTTCGCGGATCGAGTTGGCGCCGTCTGACTCGGTGGTGTGCATGTGCAGGTCGCCGCGGATGTCGTTGCGATGAATCAGGCGCGGCAGAGTGTGTTTGGCGGCGGCTTCGAGTTCGCCGCAGTTCTCGCGAAGCTCGGGTGGAATGTAGTCGAGGTCGAGCGCGTTGTAGATGGCCTCTTCGGTTTCGGCGGCGATGATCTTGTTGTCTTCGAGGCGCAGCAAGGCATACTCGCTCAACGTGAGGCCGCGTTTGATGGCGCGCTGGCGCAGGGCGACATTGTGCATCTTCGAGCCGGTGAAGTATTGCAGCGCGGCTCCATAGCTGGCGCGGGGCAGCAGGCGAACGTCGACCTGGAGATTGTTGCGCAGCGTGAAGGAAACTTTGTTCTGGCCTTTCGCCAGCAGCTTATCGATCAAGGGAAGTGTCGCCACATGCTCGACGGCTGCGGCCACGACGTTGGCTTCACACGCCGGGCCGGTGACCAGCAGGTCGAGGTCACCGCAGCTTTCGCGGCCGCGGCGGAGACTGCCGGCAGGGGTGATCGTGTCTATGCCCGGGAATTGGCGGATGAGCTCAGAGATCCGCTCCGCATGCTCGCGGGCGATGTCGATGCGGAAGCGCGACGAGTTGCGGCGGTGGTCTTCGATTCCCTTCAATAATTTGTCAGTGAATTTTTGTCCCATGCGCGGCAGTTCGAGCAGGTCGCCGCGTTTGGCGGCGGCTTCAAGTGCGTCGATGTCCGCGATGTCGAGCGCGGAGTAGAGCATGGCCACGGTCTTGGGCCCCATGCCGGGCAGGCGGAGCAGCTCGAGCATGGTGGGCTTGTATTTCTGCAGCAGCTCTTCGCGCAGCGGCATGGTGCCGGTGTTGACCAGATCGCGAATGTTGGCGGCCATGCCCTTGCCGATGCCGGGTATCGCGAGCAGGGCTTTGGGGTCGGCCTCGGGCCCGGCGATGGTGGCGAGCGGAGTGGTTTGCTGCTCGACGGCTTCGGCGGCGCGACGGTAGGAGCGGATGCGGAAGGGGTCGGCCGCATCGATTTCGAGCAGCGACGCGGTCTCGTCGAGGAGCCGTGCGAGTGTGATGTTGTCGATTGCCATAGATTTAAGACGAAAGGCCGTCCGCATCGATTGTAGATGCGAACGGCCTGCGTTTGGACTGCGTGGCCCGACTGCACGAGAGACAACTTGCTGCAATGGCGTGGCAGCGCTCAGTGGAGTTGAAAATTATGCAGGTTTACAGCGAGTCACTTGATCGGCCTGGGGCCCCTTGGCGCCCTGGATGACGTCGAACTCTACCTCGTCGCCTTCCTTCAGGGTTTTGTATCCGTCCAACTGGATAGAGCTGTAGTGAACGAACACATCGGGACCATCGGGCCTTCCAAGAAAACCATATCCCTTGGCATTGTTGAACCACTTTACTTCGCCTTTGAATTGCGCCATTTTTTCGTACCTTTCTTGCTCTTCGCCAGATCCGACGCTGCAGCCAACCTGAGCTGGCTGATGACTGGCGTCGCTAAAAAATCGGATTCAAGGAGCGTCGGGAAAGTTGTCTACCACATTGGTAAACCCCCATGAATAGGGATGGTTGTCGTGCGAACGACAGCAATTGCTTATGTCTTTTCTCCGACATAGGGGAGCGAACCACCGGCGAGAAACCATGGCGTAACAAAGACGTGTACGGAGAGGAAACGATTCTGCGCGCCGAATGGATTCATGCGACGGCACGATTTTCCGATAATTTATGTAGCCGGATGCAGCGAGGCATAGAGCAGGACGGCGACGAGCGTCTTTCCGTCGAGGATCTTACCGGCGTGGATGAGCCGGAGGACCTCGGAGAGCGGAGTCATCAGAATTTCGATGCGCTCGTCATCTTCCGGCGCGGCTTCGCCGAGGGTGAGTTCTTCGGCGAGAAGAACATTCATTGCCTCCGACAGAAAGCCGGGGCTGGCGAAGTAGCGGACGTGGTGCGACCATTTTTTTGCGCGGTAGCCCGTTTCTTCGATCAGCTCGCGTTTGGCGGCGGGGATAAGTTTTTCGCCGGGCTCGATGCGGCCGGCGGGAAGCTCGAGGAGGAACTGTTCCGCGGCGTGGCGATATTGACGGATGAGCAGGATATCGGGGTCGTGGGGGTTCCGGGAGTGGTCAACGGCGAGCATGACAACCGAGCCGTTGTGGCGGATGACGTCGCGGCGGGCGGTGACGCCGCCGGGCTCGATGACCTGGTCCGCGGTGACGGAAAAGACTTTGCCCTTGTAGACCGTCTTTGAGGAGACGACGCGGGCCTTGCCGCGGAGCTTCGTGCCAAGGGGAGCGGGTTTTGCGACGGTGATGGCGAGGGGCTCGGGGGCGGACTTTTTGCGGGTTGGCATCAACGATAGGTTAAACCATGGAACCTGAGAAACGCATTTCTGCATCGGAGGCGATAGCAACGCATCCAAACAGTCTCGGGATGAGAGACTAGCTACGCATGCACGAGCAAACGGAAACACAGTGTTACCCGATCACGGTTTTGCCGCACACGACCACACTGTTTCGTGACTACACCGACGCGCGCGGGGCAAACGACACGGCGGCGTTGCGGCGTTGGTATCCGGCTGACCCTTTTACGATGGACTGGGCGAAGCGCTCGCCGGTATTGGAAGCCGGTCACCGTGAGCGACTGGCGGATGCGCTGAAGGCGCAGGCTGAGGGGTTTGGCGCAGGGCCAGCCGCGCTTGCGCATATCGAGCGGCTGCGCCATGGAGCGGCGGCGGTGGTGACGGGCCAGCAGGTGGGGCTGTTTGGCGGCCCCCTCCTGACGCTGCTGAAGGCGGCGACGGCGGTCCGCAAAGCGCAGGATGCGACGCGGGAGAGCGGACGGGAGCATGTGCCGGTTTTCTGGCTGGCGACCGAGGACCATGATTTGGCAGAGGTCGATCAGGTTTCCCTGCTGACGAAAACGAGCGTGGAAACGCTGAAGCTGGGGTTGCATGCGCCGAAGCCATTGCCGGTCGGCGGCATGGTGCTGGGCGACGATGCAGCGGTGCTGGAGCGAGTGAGTGAGTTGCTGGGGTGGGCTCCCATTTGCGACGTGTTGCGGGAGTGTTATGCCCCTAACGCGACTCTGGCGAAAGGCTTTGGCAAGCTGTTGACGCGGGTGTTTGCGCAGCAGGGGCTCATCGTCATGGACGCGGCATCGCGTGAGTTTCATGCTTTGGGCGTTTCGGTCCTGCGCTATGCGGTGGAGCACGCGGAGGCGTTGGAAACGGCCTTGCTGGCGCGGTCAAAGGAACTGGAAGCGGCGGAGTATCATGCCCAGGTGCTGGTGGTAGCCGGGCACTCACTGCTGTTTTTGATCGATGAGGAGACCGGCGCCCGGCTGCCGCTGCGGCGCGGCGATGGGGATGAGTGGAAGGCCGGGCCGCAAAGCTACTCGACAGTGGAACTTCTCAAGATGTTAGACACCGAGCCGGAGCGGCTAAGCCCCAATGCGCTGTTGCGGCCAGTGTTTCAGGACTGCATTTTGCCGACTGCGGCGTATATCGGCGGGCCGGCGGAGATCGCCTACTTTGCGCAGAGTGCGGTGGTCTACCAGCAGGCTTTGGAGCGAGTGACGCCGGTGCTGCCGCGGCTTTCCGCAACGCTGATTGAGCCGGCGATTGCGACCGTCATGCAGCAGCATGAGGTGGACTTAACGCAGGTGTACGAAACGAAGACCGCAGAGGGCCTGGCGCAGCGGCTGGGCGCGCGGGCTATGCCCATCGAAGGCAAGCGCAAGCTCGCCGCGGTGGGTAATGCCATGGATGCGGAGTTGGCTGCGCTGACGGAGTATATGTCGGCGATGAGCGCCGATCTGGGGCGGTCGGCGGGAGTGAGCGCAAGCAAGATGCGTTACCAGATGGACAGGCTGCGGCGTATGGCCGCGACCTTCGAGGTCCAGAAGCAGGCGCATCTGTTGAAACATGCGACGGCCATCACGCTGAACCTGTTTCCGGAGGAGCATCCGCAGGAGCGGTTGCTGGCCGGAGTGTGGTTTTTAGCCCGCTACGGCGAGACGCTGCCCGGGCTGCTGGTGGAGCATGCGGGCCAGGAATGCGCTGGCCACCGCATTATTCACCTGTGACAGGTGGAGCGGCGGATACGGCCATCGTTGACCGGGCGAACCAGTGGAGTATGCGGCCGGTGTGCAGATACCACAGCAGATAGACGGCAAGGCTTGCGCTGCCGATGGTCAGGCCCGCGTTAGCGTGGTGGTGCTGATGCCATTGTGCTGCGAGGTCTTTGAGGCCCATGAGGTAGAAGAGGCAACCCACGACCACAAACCAGCGCGCCCAGGAACGGCCAAGCCAGTAAAACACCACGACAACGCCTTGCACGGCGATCATGGCGACCAGTGCGATATGCAGAGCGACGACGTACAGGGAGAAGGTGGGTCCGTGGGAGTTGGCATTCGGCACCACCGCCGTTGACGAGAGAAGCGAGAGAAGAAGGTCCGCAAAAATATTGACCACCATGAGAATGGCGGTGATTGTTACCCCGATTGGTCTTTGCATCTTGCAGAGAAGTGTAGCGTGGCCGGCCGGAAGTTTTGTCATTAATACGTCACGATCTGAGGTCAAAACGCCGGCCCGGGACGGTGGAACCGGGCGCGAGGTGTGCTCGTATAACAAAACACTGAGGTTAGCGTCATGTCCGTGATTTTCGCGTTGCTGTTGATTCCCTTTGGAGCGATTCATTTTTTACCCACTATCATTGCCGCACTGCGTCATGGGCGGAGCGTGGTTCCCATTTTCCTGTTGAACCTGTTTCTGGGATGGACGGTTATTGGCTGGGTGATTGCGCTGATCTGGGCGTTGACGAACGAACCGAAGTGGGTTTATGGATATCCACCGCCATCGGGGTACCGGCGGTACTAGAGCAGAACGGGTGCAGCTGTCATGCGGGGCCTCGATTCCGATGGGCGTTTTCCCCCAGTGAAAACGCCGCTGTACGCCCTTATCGAGATACCCAGCAACACGAGTACTGCTCTAGAATCTCTAGCGAGGAACTTTGCGATGGGATTGAGTGACCAGCCGTTTGACGTGATGTGCCCGGACTGTGGCGGGATGTTGAAGGTGGATCCGGTAACGCGGTCGGTGATTGCGCATACGCCGGCTCCGCGCAAGAAGACGTTTGGCGACTTTGGCGAAGCGGCGCGAGCACTGAAGGATGCGGATGCACGCCGGGATTCCTTGTTTGCGCAGTCGGTCGAGGCAGAGAAAAACAAGGACGACGTGATGGCAAAGAAGTTTGCCGAAGCGGTAAAAAAGGCCAAGGAGTCGCCGATGGGCGAACGGCCGATGCGGGACTTCGATCTGGAGTAGGTTTGCGAACGAGGTGATGGCATGGATGAGACACCGAAGAAGCCGGATCAGGGCGAGTCGACACTGTCGAATGCGGCGCCTCCGGCGTGGGAGAATGTAGCGGCTCCGGCATTTCAGGCGCCACCGCAGGTGATACCGCCGGGCGGCGGTTATCCTCCTCCGCCGCAAGGCTATCCTCCGCCGCAAGGCTATGTCCCGCCGCAGCCGCCGTATCCGCCGAACGCCTATCCACCGCCGGCTCCGCCCGCCTATTTACCTCCTCCACCGCCCCCTCCGAGCGCTGCTCCGGCGCAGGGTGGTTATCAGCAGGTGTATGGCGGCGGAGCGGCTCCTGGTTCTCCGCCGTACGGGGCTCCCGTATACGGGTCGCAGCCTCCGCAGTATCCTCCTCCGCCGGGATATGGCGGACAACCGCCGTATGGGCAATCAGGCTATCCGCCGCAGAATAATTACGGCCAGGCGCCCGTAGCGGAGATGCTGGCCGCAGCCATGCTGATGCCGCGATGGCGTCGGCGGAGACGGCATTTCATCATCTGGCCGGTGCTGTTTTTCGTTTTCATTGTGCTGTTTTTTATGCACGGATGCATGAGCATTTTGCGGGGATATTAGGTAGCTTTCGGATCGGCGACGTGGCAGGTAGTCCGAGGCTAACGCCTATGCTCTGGGCGAACCCGCCGCGTTCCAAAGCGAAAATTGGAGGAGTCGTGGCTCGTCGGTTCCATAAGTGGATTGCGCCGGTTGTGCTTTGCGCGATCGTGGCGCTCGCTGGTTGTAAGCAGATTGTCAATGCGCGTGGGGACGGCGAGAAGCTCGTGGCCGACATGCATACCGCGATGAGCCGCGGAGACTGGAAGGGCATCTATGCCGCGGCCGATCCGGAGTTGCGCGCGGGCACACCGGAGGACAAGTTTGGGGCGCTGTTTACGGCGATCTCGAAGAACCTGGGAAATCCGGTCAGCTTCAGTTCCAAGGGGTGGAATCTGGACAGGGCCGCGGATGGGACTTTTCTCAAAGCGATCTGCCAAACGCAGTTTTCGAACAATGCTTCAGGCACGGAGACGTTCGAGTGGCGGAAGGTGGATGGGAAATATCTCCTGTTCAGTTATCACATCAAATCGGATCAACTGACGACGCGGTGACCTGGTGGAACGGACTGTGCTTGGGGAACGACCTTTGCCGGCTTCTTCGTGCTGGTCCAGGCGGTAGCGCCGGCGAAGTCGGATGTGAGGGTCGCGTTGAGCGCGGTAAGGATGGGAGCGGCCGTCGTGATGAGACCGAGTTCGCGGTTTGAGGTCAGCGAGGGGACACTGAAGTTTTCGGAGCCGACGAAAACTTTCTGAGCGGCTGTGGTGCCGAAGTCGGCAAGGATGACCTTGGCGTGGATGTAGAGCGCGGCGGTCGCGGGATAGGTGCGCACCTGTACGCCTGCGGTTTTGAGGGTGTTGAACTCCGAGGCATACGTGTTGCTGGTGTTGGTCATGATGACCTTCACGGCAACCCCGCGTTTGGCCGCTTTTTCAAGGGCGGTGACGATGGCGGCGTCGCCCATTTCTTCATTCTCGATGGTCAGGCTGTGCGTCGCGCCGTTGATCAGCGCGAGAAGATCGGGAGAAGCGTCGGTGGGACTCCAGATGAGACCGGCGGCTTTGGATGGGGTGATGGTGGCGTTTTTGAAGTCGGCGTTGAAGGTGGCCTCAATGGCGGCGACGTCGGCGGCGTTGGTGTCGGTGATGGCGAAGTCGCGTGAGGTGGAGTAGTAGCGGGTGGTGAGGTTGGCGCTGAGGATCAGCGAGGATTTGGCGTCGACCGTGATGGTCTTCTGGTGCGTGGCATGGTATTTGGTGTTCGCCCAGTGGACCGAGATGCCGGCGGCGGTGAGTGCTTTGTAGGCCGGGGTATTGCTGGATTTTTCGAGGTTCTGGTCGAGGATGACTCGAACGGTGACGCCCTTTTTCGCGAGCGCGATGAGGTCGTTCTGCGCCGTAGTGTCGACCAACTCGTACATCGTCATGTCGAGCGTTTTGGTGGCGGAGTTGATGAAGGCGTAGACCGGAGTGAAACCCTGGTCGGGAAAAGTGTAGAGGGTTTGCGCGTGGGCGGTGGTGAAGAAGACGGCGGCGACGAAGGAGAGAGTGGCGTAGAAGAGTGTGCGCTTCATAAGTGCCTCAATTCTCAGGCCCGTGAAGAAGATAGCCGCAGATTAGTCTCTTTGCAGCGTGGTGTCGAGCCTATTTGATCTCTGTTACAGCGCGGCAAAGTAGACTGTAAGTATGCCGCCGATTTTGAATGCTCAAGGCGTGTCGAAACGCTTTGGTGCGACACCGTTATTCCAAGACATTGCATTTCCTGTTTCCGATGGTGACCGTATTGGCCTGATTGGGCCGAACGGTGCTGGAAAGTCCACGTTGCTGGCTGTGCTGGCGGGCGAGATGGAGCCCGATGCGGGCGAGGTCGTCACGCGCAAACGCGGACGCGTGGGGTATGTAAAGCAGGTTTCCGAGTTTGCCGAGGGCGAGACGGCGCGTGAGGTTCTGGCGCGTGCGCTGGCGGCGGCCAACGTTCCCGAAGGCGAGCGCGAGCAGAAGCTGCGCGAGACCCTGGGACGGGCCGGGTTCGAAGACATGGACGTGGTCGCGAACACGCTGAGCGGCGGCTGGCGGAAACGCCTCGCGATTGCGGAGGCGGTTGTGGCCGCGCCCGATGTGCTGCTGCTGGATGAGCCGACGAACCATCTGGATCTTGAAGGGATCGAGTGGCTGGAGGCGATGCTGCGCAGCGCACCGTATGCGTGTGTGGTGGTCACGCACGACCGGTATTTTCTGGAGAATGTGGCGAGCGAAGTGGTCGAGTTGAACCGCGCCTATGCCGAGGGGCTGCTGCGGGTGCGTGGCACGTACTCGAAGTTTCTCGAAGGCCGCGAGAACTACATGGAGGCGCAGCAGAAGATGCAGGAAGGTCTGCGCAACCGCGTCAACATTGAGATTGAGTGGCTGCGGCGCGGGCCAAAGGCGCGGGCGACCAAGGCCAAGGCGCGTATCGATAATGCGCATGGGTTGATTGCGAAGCTGGCGGATGTGGACGCGCGGACGCGAACGTCCTCCGCGGGAATTGAATTTGCGGGAACCGAGCGGCAGACGAAGCGGCTGATCGAGATGGAAGGCGTGGGAGTGACGCTGGGCGGACGGGAGATCGTCCGCGATGTGAACTTTGTGGTGGCCAATGGTGTGCGTGTGGGGCTGGTCGGCGCGAATGGCAGTGGCAAGACGACGCTGCTGCGCGCGATGACGGGCGAACTGGCTCCGACGACCGGCAAGGTGAAAAGTGCGGTGGGGCTGCGGATCGTTTACTTCTCGCAGATGCGCGAGCTGGATGAATCGTTGACGCTGCGGCGCGCGCTGGCGCCGGACTCGGATGCGGTGGTGTATCAGGACCGCGTGGTGCATGTGGCTAGTTATGCGGCGAAATTTTTGTTTTCGGGCGATCAGTTGAATCAGCCCGTGTCGCGGCTGAGTGGTGGCGAGCGGGCGCGCGTGCTGATTGCGCGGATCATGCTGCAGCCGGCGGATGTGTTGATGCTCGACGAGCCAACCAACGACCTGGATATTCCAACGCTGGAGATTCTCGAAGAGTCGCTGCTGGAGTTCAAGGGCGCGCTGGTGCTGGTGACACACGATCGCTACATGCTCGATCGCGTGTCGAACGTCGTTCTGGGTTTAGATGGGCGCGGAAATGCGGCGAAGTTTGCCGACTATGCGCAGTGGGAAGAGTGGAAGGAAGAAGGGTCCAGGGCCCAGGGCCCAGGGGCCAGTGAAAAGCGCAGCGGCTTGCCTGCTTCAACGCAGCCGGCGAAGGGTGCGGCGAAGAAGAAGCTGCCGTACATGGAGCAGCGGGAGTTTGATGGGATCGAAGCGCGGGTGGAGGCGGCGGATGCGCGGATGGAAGCGGCGCATGATCGGCTGGCGGATCCTAAGGTCGCGACCAATGCGGAGCTGTTGACCGAAGCGCTGGCGGAGATGGAGGCTGCGCAGGTGGAGCATGATGCGGTGTATGCAAGATGGGCGGAGTTGACCGAGAAGGCGGGGTAGTCGTGCGGTGTTGTGGAAGACCCGCCTGCGGGTTTTAGGGAGATGCGTTTTGGGTTGGGCGACACACTACATCGAAAAGCTCCGAATCGGAGAGACTGTTTCGTTTCGGCCCCGTGGCGCGTCCATGAAGGGACGTATCGAATCTGGACAGCTCTGCACCATCGCACCGGTCGATTGTTCGACCCTCGCGGTTGGAGATATCGTGCTCTGTAAAGTACGGGGTGCCGAATACCTTCACATTGTGAAGGCAATCAGTGGCGAACGATTTCAGATCGGCAATAATCGCGGTGGAATCAATGGCTGGATAGGTGCCGCGGGCATTTTCGGAAAGTGCATTCGCGTAGAGGCGTGAAGAACGAGGCCAAAATTTCGGAAAACGTAGACGTTACTCTTTGCGAATGACTTCGCCGTTCTTCATTACGAAGGTCGGATGCGCAAGCACCTTAATGTCTTCGAGTGGATTGCCGGGGACAGCGATGATGTCGGCATAGAAGTTTGGCTTCAGCTGACCGATCTGGTTCTCCCAGTCGAGGAGTTTCGCGCCGTTGATGAGGCCGGAGCGTAAAGTTTCGGCGGGCGACATGCCGTACTGCACCATGAGTTCGTACTCGCGGGCCTGGGTGCCGTGGGGGAATGGACCGACATCGGAGCCCACGGCGAAGGGCACGCCCGCGGCCATCTGCTGCTTGAATTGCCGTGCGTGGAAGGCTTGCTGTTCTTCTTCGCGTTTGGCGGCGGCGGGTGAGGCAGCGTGTGCGCCGAAGTATTCGACGATGGCGAAGGTAGGCACGGCGAAGATGTTCTTTTCGCGCATGATCTTCATGGTCGCGGCAGAGAGGAAGTCGGCGTGGTCGATGCCGACGACTCCGGCTTCGGCGGCGTAGAGTGCGCCGGGTTCGCCGGTGCAGTGCACGCCGACGCGGGAGCCGGTGCGATGGGCTTCGGCGACGGCAGCGGAGAGTTCGGCTTCGGTGTACTGGAAGGGTGTCGACCACTCGTTGTTCACCAGTTTGTCGCGGCCGGTCTCGTAGATTTTGGCGAAGTCGGCGCCGCCTTTGCGCTGCTCGCGCATGACGCGAACGATGTCTTCGGCGGAGTCAGCGTAATCGGCGTTCGAAAGCACGTGCTGGGCGGGGTTATAGCCGATGGCGTCTTCGTGTCCGCCGGTGATGTCGATGGCGTTGCAGGAAACGCGCATGCGTGGCCCGGGGATGTCGCCGTGGTTGATCGCGTTGCGGACGGCGACGTCGGCGCAGCCTGCGCCTTCGGTGCCCATGTCGCGCTCGGCGGTGAAGCCGGCGAGAAGGTCGGCTTTGGCGGCGCCCGCGGCGATCAGCGTGCGTTGCGGAACCGATTCCTGCACGGTCTGGAGGTCTTCGGCGCCGGGGTGCAGGAAGAGATGGACGTGGGCATCGATGAGGCCGGGCATCAGTGTGGTGTCGCCGAGATCGATGACCTGCGCGCCAGACGGATGGGCTACATGCGTGCCTACTTCGCGGATGCGGTCGCCTTCTACGAGGACTTCGCCGGGGCTAATGACCTTGCCGGCGGCAACGTCGAGGACGCGCGCAGCGTGGAGGACGGTGGTTTGTGGAGCAGAGCGGCTATCCTGCGCCTTAGCGCAGCAGGCGATCATGGAAAGGGTTGCGAAGGTGCAGACGGTGAGTCGCATGCAACCTAGCATAACGCCAGCGCAAATTCCCGGTGGGTGTATAGCGAAGCGGAGAGGTCCACGTCCGTTTTTCCAGGAAAAAAGGTACGGATCGCCACGATCCGGGTTCCAGCAACAGGGAATTTGCTCTAGAGAGTATGCGATACGGTCGAAGTGAGTTCTGCGTCATGTGTTGCGCGCGTCGGGAACCCGATGTCGTAGGTAAGATTCACGAGACCGTTACGGTAGTCGATGTCGATGAAATACTGCCGCAGAACACTGTAGCCGACGATCCCACCAATATCGAGACCAGCGGAATGGCTTGCGGCGGTGATATCGAAACTGAATAGCGTGAAATCCGGAGGCTGATTACCGGCGAACGCCACACTCAGACTATTGCCGACACGTTTTATAGGCACGTTCCCCCCTCCGGCTACGCCGTTTACGCCAATGACCGCTGACCGGTCTGTCTCGCCGCCGCCATCCTTACGGAAGATACGGACGAGGTTGCCGGAGACACCTTCCACGCTCACTGTTTGATCCATGGAAGGTTTGAAAGGGATGGCAGCCGATGGTGAAAGCATATTGAGTGTGCTGCTGGTGTCGATCATGACCAGACCGACGGGTCGCTTTTCGACCACTGCTGGAACAAGGATGCGACTGTCGTCGATGAGGGCCCGCGACCAGTGTTCTTCACTGTCTGGTACTACCGCGTCGATGGGGGCCGACTCGGCGGCGACAACGGGAGGACCGGGGTACGGGTTCAAAGTCATCACCTTGGCAACCCAGTCGAGATGCAGCTTGAAGTCACGGAAAATCGAGGTGCCGATGACGCTGTATTTGCGTCCAAGTTCGATATCTGGAACGACCGAAACCGCGCATTTCCCAAGTTGCATGGGACCGATTTGCATGGAGTCGACGTAGCCGAGGTAGGGAGCGGTATCCTGACCGGCTACGGCCGGCTTAACGTTCAGTTTCTTCGCATCGTCGCCCGTGAGGACGATGCCGGGAGCTGTGGAATCCAGCTCGAGATTGACCGCTGTTGGACCGCCGGTAGTGACGCGGAGCGCGTAATCGCGGGTTTGAGCGCCGTTGAGGAAGACCGGAGTTAACGCCAGCTTGGCGCCATCCGGCGCTGAGGGACGACAGGTGGCGCCGGCTTCGAGGAGAGCGGCCTGCTGCTCCAGATGCTGACGATGGGCGGGCGGAAGGTCTGTGGCCGAAGCCAGAATGTTGCGGAGACCCTTGGCATGGGGCGCTGGAGGAAGAGTCGCGAAGGTGACCTCGCTGATGTGCGCGTTGGTGGGCACAAGGCGGTGCGCAATGGCGTATTGCTTCTGCTCGTTGCTGTGGTGCGAGTAAAGACCTTCGATGCGGCCATAGCCGAAGTGAGCGCGGGCGGAGCATTTGTCCAGGGTGATGGCTCTGGCGTAGGCTGCGCTGGCTTCATCCAGATGGCTGGCGCGAAGTTCCGCGTCCCCGAGCAGGGCTGCGGCTTCGCCTGAAGTGGGCAGAGCGGCTACCGCTTGCCTTGCGGTGGCGAGAGCTTGCTCCGGTTTGTCCAGTTGTATTTGTGCGTCGACCAACCCGGCGTAGGCGCTGATGGACGGTTTGCCTTTCATCTGGCCGGCGTAGAAGGTTTCCGCATCGGCGTAGCGTTCAGCGGCGAGGGCACGGGAGCCGTCGGTTGGCGCGGTTGTGTCGACGCTACAGGTGACGGCGGCTGTTGGGGCCTGTTGAGCAAGCAGTGTAGGCGCGGGTAGAAGCAGGAGTAGGAGTGCATGAGTGCGCATAGATGCTTTCCTGTGGGTACTTCACGCAGGGTAGGTCACGCAAACACGGGTGGTCAAGGCAATAATGCGGAGAGCCTCGCCGGAAAATGCAATCGGATAAGAGCCCGAATGATTTGAGCGAATTTCCTGTGGGTGTATAGCAAAGCGGAGGGGTTCATGTCCGTTTTCCCCAGAAAAACGCTAATGAACGCCACTATCCGGTTACAGCAACAGGGAATTTGCTCTAACGACCCTGAGCCGCGAGCTTGGACTGTATGAGGTCGGCGAGGTGGCCGACGGTCTGCATGGATTCCAGCTCGGCCGTCTGGAACTTGACGCCAAAACGTGCCTCGATGGCGACGATGAGGTTGATGTGGTTGAACGAGTCCCACTCGGGGACGTCCGCGGCGGTGAGGCCGGGGTTCAGGACAATGGTGTCGTCATCGAAGAGGTCGTGAAAGATGGACGTCAGTGCGATGTAAATGTCTTGCTGCTGCATTCCCTTCATTATAGAGAGGTTTAAAAGTGCCGCAGAGGTGGCTGAGGGGTATCGGTGCGTGGTGGCGCGGTGAGATCGGGGTTGAAGGCGGCTGGTTTTTCGATGGACTTTTCGATGGAGCGGCTGACCAGGTCGCGTGAGCCCAGGCCGATGGCCAGGGCCAGGGTCAGCACGATGCCTCCGAAGAGAATGCCGAAAGCGAGCTCGACAACACTGCCGCCGATGCCGAGGTGTTCGAGTGCCATGGCGCCGGCGAGGACGAGGACGAGCCATTTGATTCCCATGGAGAGGAAGCGGGCGTATTGCAGTTGCGCGTTGACCGCTCCGATCAGCACGCTGCGGGCAAGGAAGCGGGCGAGCAGTGTACCGGTGATGACCAGAAGCGTGGCTCCGACGATGTGGGTGACGTAGGGCAGGAAGAAGAGCGAGACGCTGCCGTTGTCGGAGAACGAGGCGTTGAAGGCGGAGAGGCCGATGGCGATACCGGCGAGGATGCAGAGCCAGAGCACGGTCCGCGAGAGGAGGAGCGTGGGTGAACTGGAGGGCGACCATTCGGACACGTTCGTGAGCACGCCGGGAGTCTGGCGGGCAGCGAGGCGCTCGTCGAAGTGGATGGCGCTGAGGATTTTGCGGATGAGGACCGCGAGCACGACGCCGATGACGGCGAGGATGATCACCGCCAGCAGGAAAGCGAGCAGGCCGGGCAGAAAACTGACCAGCATCTTGACGACGCGGTCGATGGATTGCCCCAGAGCGGATTCGATTTGTTGACCCATGGTGGATTTCTCCTGTGGTCTGGTCAGGTGGTGCGGTTTGGTGCGACTGCAAAAGAAGAAGCAGATCCCCTGCGGGGATGACAACAAGAACTGCGAGGATGACAACAACAACGGCAAGAACAACAGCAGGCTAAGACAACCAGATCAAGTGCAGGCTAGGGATTGAAACGGTCGGGCCAGCGCCAGCGCGCGACGATGTAGGGTTTGTCCGCTTCGAACGCAGCGGCGGTGGCTTCGATGTGTTGTTCGGCGGCCGCGGGGTCGCCGTCGACGAGGTGCAGATGCGATGCCACCCAGCCGAGATAGAGAGGCGTCAGTGCGCCGAGAAGGTGTCCGCGGTTGATAGTGCGCAAACGATAGGCAAGCAGAAAATCGTAAACCGTGCGCGCCCAAAGAGCGTCGGGCATGCGGAAACTCTCGGCCGGGGCGGTGGACAATTTCTTGAACGCGAGCAGTGAATTCGGCGGGAGCACCAGCGACCAGAGTTCGCGCAGGTTGGTGTAGGCGTTGCGGAACGATTCGATCATCGGCGCGAGATCGAGCGGAGCCGCATCGTGTTGTGCAGGGTTCGTCGCATAGGAGGCGACCCGAGTGGGTGGGCTGTTGAGACGGGCGCGCTGCCAGAAAGCTGCCTTGGACTCGATATCGGTGAAGACCGAGCCGGCGATGGTGGCGAGCAGGGCGTTGAAGTCGCCGGTAGTGGGCGAAGGCAGGTTGCGCTGCTCGCCGGGAAAGTCGCGAACGGTGTAGCCGGCGACGGCTGCTTCGGCGACGGGCCAGACCAGGGCGTCGCCCTGGTTGTTGGCAATGAGGCGTTGAGCGGCGGTGGCAAGGCGCTCAGCCATGCGCGACGAAAGCGCGGCGTCGATGGGCAGAGGGAATCGGACCTGTTGCGAGAAGAGAGACCGCGTCAGAGGGTAGAGGATGGCGGAGTTGAACAGCGCGTCGTGGGGTCCGACCGGATAGCGTGGGAGGACGAGGTCATTGTGGTCGAGGACACCAGTGGCGAGCAGGCGAAGAGTTTCGGCGGACACCGAGGCCCCCTCGTTGCCGAGGAGGATGATCCCCGAGGGTTTGTGTTCGCGGGCGACGGTCCACGCGTTGAGGTACTCGGCTGCGGTAGGAACCCAGGCTCCGCGGGGTGGCGCGGAAGGCGTGAAGGTGATGACTTTGAAGTTGGATGGGCCTTCCACCTCGGGAACCGCATCCGGTGTGGCGATGATGACCGGCAGGTGCGGAAAGACTTCGTGCAGATTGGCTTGTACCGTTGCGAAAGCTTCGTGCGAGAGCGAAGGCACGCAGACGAGGGTGAGCGGCGGCCCGGACGTTGGCACGAAGTTGGGTGCGACGGTGGTGTCTCTCTGGAGTGTCGGTATAGTGGACATCAGGCGGCCTCACGAAGGAGCGACAGAACGCCGCCGAGTGGGATGCGCAGCCACGATGGGCGGTTGTTGAGTTCGTATAGCAACTCGTAGAGAGCTTTTTCGAGCAGGAAGGCGAGCAGCATGGCTTGTGCCTGCTCGGGCTGTGGGATCAGCTCGGGGTTGGCGGCGACGACTTCGCGATACTTGCTGAGGAACGCGTTGGAGGCGGCGCGCTCCCATGCGGTAGCCCAGGGTTCGAGCGCCTTGGCGCTTTCAGGGTGGCGCTGGGTGTGGAGATCGAGTGCCGCGAACGCGGCATAGCTGAAGCTTCGCATCATGCCGGCGACGTCGCGCAAAGGGGACTGCTTGCGGCGGCGCTCTTCCAGCGGGCGGGCCGGTTCGCCTTCGAAGTCGACGATGAGGAAGTCTTCTTTTGTACGGAGGACCTGGCCGAGGTGGTAGTCGCCATGAATGCGGATGCGGCGGCCAAAGCGGTAGGGCGACGCGGTAGCGAGAGTGTGAGCGCGGTCGAGGAGTTCCTTGCGTTGCGAAAGCAGAGAGGCGGCGCGGTCCATCAGGTTGGCGGGGACCTGCTTCATGTTGAGCTTCATGGCGTCGAGCGCGGCGACGATTTGCGCGTGGATGCGGGTGGAGTCGGCCGCAAGGTCGTTGGGTGTGAACTGCTCCGCGGAAAAGGCTTTGTCGGCGGTGGGAGTGGCTAAGGCGAGATGAAGTTCAGCCGTGCGCCGGCCGAGGAGTCTCGCGGCGTCCAGCGAGAGTGCGGCGTGTTCGCGGATTGCAGACGAGGTTCCCGTGGTGGTGAGGAAGCCGGCTGGTTCGCCGAGTGTTGCCGGCGGTGGGCCGGCGGCGACGGACTCGTAGAAACGCGTCAGCTCTTCCTGCATCCACTGCCAGCCGTCGCCCTGATTTGGCGTGAAGGCCTGCAGGAAGGCGAGGGTGGTGCCGTCGGCGCTGCGCAGGTCGCCGAGATACGCGGGGATGTTTTCGAAGTGGGCTATATCGGTGAGGAAGCGAGGAATTTCGACGTCGGGATTTTCGCCTTGTTGCAGACGGCGGTAGAGCTTGAGGATGTAGCGCTCGTCGTAGACGATGCTGGTGTTGGATTGCTCGGCGGAAGCCACGCGAGAGGGGTGGATTTCGATGTCTTCGGGCGACTGCGCAGTGAGGCGGAGCAGGCGCTCGCGGAAGTTTTTGTCGGCGGTGGCGTCGTGCAAGAGTGCGGGGCCGGCCGCGGTGTTGAGGGTAGCAATGACGATGTTCGACGAGATAGCCGCGACAGCGCTGCCGCCCGTGATGGCCAGCGGAAGCTGGTAGGTTTCGGGAGCGCCCTCGGCGTAAGTGATGTGGAGGGTAGTCAGGGCGGCGTTGATGTCGTCGAGCGGATCGACGTGGGTGATCGTTGCGGAAGAAATGGCGCGGGATTTTGAGCCGAACCAGCGCTGTTTTGGGAGATAGCCTGGAAGGATTTCCGCGAGCAGATCGCGGCCTGGGCCGTTGAGGAAGGCAGCGATACCGAGGGGTTCGGCATCGTTGGCGTCTTCCATGCCGGTGATGGGTTCGGCGACGGCGGTTTCTGTCTCCTCGCCGTTGGTCGCACTGGCCGCGCCGGGTTGGAGCTCAAGCCAAAAGAAGCTGTATGGCGCGAGGGTGAGGGGGTAGGGTTGCGTCGTGACTTCGGGGAAGGGGACGTAGCCGAGCATCTCGACGGGTTGGCGTCCGGCGAATTTTGCGAGATCGAGAGACACAGGCTGGGCAAAGCGCGACAGGTTCGCGACGCAAAGGACGGTCTCGGAGTGGGTGCCATCCTCGCTTTCGTAGCAGCGAATGTAGGCGAGAATTTTGCGGTTGTCGGGGTGCAGGAATTCGAGCGAGCCGCGTCCGAAGACCTGGAAAAGCTTGCGCAACGCGAGCATGTTGCGCGTCCATTGCAGCAGCGATGACGGGTCGGATTGCTGGGCTTCCACGTTAATGGACTGGTAGCCGTATGTCGGGTCCATGATGACGGGAAAGTAGAGGCGCGCGGGATCGGCGCGCGAGAAGCCGGCATTGCGATCGGAGTTCCATTGCATGGGCGTGCGGACGCCGTTGCGGTCGCCGAGATAGATGTTGTCACCCATGCCGATTTCGTCGCCGTAATACATGATAGGCGTGCCGGGCATGGAGAGCAGCAGCGAATTGAGCAGCTCGATGCGGCGGCGATTGTTGTCGACCAGCGGCGCGAGGCGGCGGCGGATGCCAACGTTGATGCGCATACGGGAGTCCGCGGCATAGGCGAGGTTCATGTAGTCGCGCTCGTCGTCGGTGACCATTTCGAGGGTGAGTTCGTCGTGGTTGCGCAGGAAGATACCCCACTGGCACTGTGGTGGAATCTCCGGCGTCTGCGCCATGATGTCGGTGATGGGCAGGCGGTCTTCCTGGCGCAGCGCCATGTAGATGCGCGGCATCAGCGGAAAGTGGAACGCCATGTGGCACTCGTCGCCGTCGCCGAAGTAGGGGCGAACGTCGGCGGGCCACATGTTGGCCTCGGCGAGGATGAGGCGGTTCTCGTACTCCGCGTCCATCACCGCGCGGATCTGCTTGATCTTCACATGGGTTTCGGGGACGTTCTCGCAGCTCGTGCCGTCGCGTTCGACGAGGTACGGGATGGCATCGAGGCGGAGCCCGTCGACGCCCATGTCCATCCAGAAACGCATGGCGTTGAGCACCTCTTCCATCACAGCCGGGTTATCGAAGTTGAGGTCCGGCTGGTGGGAAAAGAAGCGATGCCAGTAGTACTGGTTGGCGACGGCGTCCCAGGTCCAGTTGGATTTTTCGGTGTCGGTGAAGATGATCCGCACGCCTTCGTACAGCTTGTCGGTATCCGACCAGACGTACATGTTGCGCTCGGGCGAACCGGGCGGGGCGAGGCGGGCTTTCTGGAACCACGGATGCTGGTCGGAGGTGTGGTTGATGACCAGCTCGATCATCACCTGCATGTCGCGCTGATGCGCGGCGTCGAGGAATTGCTTGAAGTCGTCGATGGTGCCGTAGGACGGATTGACATTGTTGTAATCGGCGATGTCGTATCCGTCGTCGCGCAGCGGCGAAGGAAAGAAGGGCAGCAGCCAGATACACGTGACGCCGAGCTCCTGCAGGTAATCGAGCTTGGAGATCAGGCCCTGAAAGTCACCGATGCCGTCGCCGTTGGAGTCGGCGAAGGCGCGAACGTGAAGCTCGTAGATAATCGCGTCTTTGTACCAGAGGGGATCGGTGGCGCTACAGACTTTCTTCACGTGCTGAGTGTCTCCATGGCGTTGGATGCGGATTGGAGGCCCGAAGTCGTGTCGAGGAAGCGAGTTTGACTATCCTATACTTGCAGGCGGAGGCACAACCTGATGAAGGAAGTGTTACAGGCCCTGAATCGGCTTGTCTCCGAAGGCGCGATACGTGGTTATGCCATTGGCGATGCTATCGGAGCTTCCTTTTATATCCAGGCGATGCAGACGGAAGACGTTGACGCATTTGTGTTTCTTCCCGACTCTCCGCTTGGCCTGGTGACGTTGACTCCAATCTATGACGCTCTCTCAAGATTTGGTGGCGTTGTGGAACGCGAATGTGTCCGTTTTGGGAATTGGCCGCTACAGATATTAACCGATGCTACTCCTCTCCTGGGGGAAGCGATTCAAAGAGCGGTTGATGTTGCATTCGACGGTATACCGACGCGCGTGTTCCGGGCAGAGCATCTTTGCGCGGTGGCTTTGCAGACCGGAAGAGCGAAGGACTATCTTCGCGTGCGCCTGTTTCTGGAGCAGGGCGCTGTGGACAACGACGCGTTGCAGGAGATTGTCCAGCGTTATGGCTTGAAGGACAGGTTAGCAAGAGTGCAAGAGGGGCAGTGATGGGCTTGTTGGATGAAAAGATGGCCATGAATTTGCGCGCGAAAGCGTCCATGCAGGAGTTTCTGCGCTCGAAGAGTTGGGTGGAGAAGGTGGAATCCATCGAGCGTATGAACGCTGCGGGAAAGATGGCGCGCGAGGCGATGCGCGAAGCACTCGCCCGGAACGAAGGTGCGGACGCGGAAAGCGTCGATTGAATAAATGGCTAAGAGGTTGGGACGATGAACGAACGCTTTGACTCGTGCTTCTGCGATCCCCTGTTTTTTGCTCCCACTCACCACAAACTCGTCATGCTCGGCATGACACCTTAGCTAAGCAACGAGAGGAAAGCAAAAACGTCCACCGGAACCCGATTCGCCCAGACTGAATTTACGTCGAACCGCTGGCTCCAGAATGGTCCAACGAATCACTGATTCCCGTACTAGCGCATACGGCGATAGCGCACAGTTCCTGCCTCGTCTCCATCACCGGCCGGCGACATGCCGCAGCGCTCCATAATTTTGATGGACTCGGGCAGATGCGGAAAGGTTTGTGCGCTCACCGAGCGGACGCCTTTACGTGATAGCAGCCAGTTCACAAGCGTGGTTGCGGCTTCGGTGCCGTAGCCCTGGCGCTGAAATTGAGGGATGGTGGAGTAGCCGATTTCGACATCGCCGTCGGGTTTGGGAAAACCGCCCACGCAGCCGATAAGCGTTGTGCTGCAGCCGTACGAGTCGGGCAGGACGACGTAGCGATGCCAGCCGGCGGTGGTGGGCTCGTCGGCGAATTGTTTGAGGATGAAGTCGAAGACGTGAGGCTCCCAGTGCTCCGGCGGCCACTCCGGTGTGAGGCGGGCGTGGAGGAGTTTAGTGAGCGAGCCGTCGGCTTGCTGCTCGGCGGCCATCATCGCGGGCGTGATGGCGATGAGGCGAAGGCGGGCCGTTTTGAGGTCCGCGGTGGGTTTGTTGGAGCGTCCGAAAGGCCAGTTCACTTGGCGTTCTCTGCCTCGCGTGTTCGCTGCTCCGCGAGACTGTTGTCGCGCTGTTGCTTCTCTGCGATTTGTTCCAACTGGCGGCGCCAGTCGAGATCTTCGACAAAGTTGCGCGAGGCGCGCCACTCTTCCTGCACCTTGACGAACAGTTCAAGGAAGACCCGTGTGCCGAGCAGCGACTCGATGTCTTTGCGGGCAGAGGTGCCGATCTTTTTGAGCATCGATCCCTGGTTGCCGATGATGATGGCCTTCTGGCCCTCGCGCTCCACAATAATTGCTGCTGCAATTTTGGTCACTGGGAGACGCCCGTCGCGCAGCTTCTTGAGCGAGGCCGGTTCTTCGTAGCGCTCGATGACGACCGCGGCCGCGTAGGGCACTTCTTCGCCCGTGAGCATCAGGATTTTTTCGCGGATGAGTTCGGCGACCAGGAAGCGCTCGGGCTGGTCCGTGAGCTGGTCCTTGGGAAAGTAGCGCTGGCCCTCGGGCATCAGGTGTGCGCACTTGTCGAGCAGCAATTCGAGGCCTTCTTTCTTCTTCGCGGAGATGGGAATGACGTCGGCGAAGGTGTGCAGCGATGTCCAGTGCGCAATGAGCGGCAGCAGCGCGGACTTCGGCAGCGCGTCGATTTTGTTGAGCACAAGGATGACGGGGCAATCGAGATTCTTGACGAGCTGTAGCGCGAAGTCGTCTTCGGCTTTGGATAGCGCGCGCCTGTGCTGGCCGAGGGTGCGGACCTTCTTTTCTGCGTCTTCGGTGCGGGGATTCTCTTCGACGGGAAGGCGGTGTGTGACGTCGACGATGAAGAGCACGGCATCGCGAGATTCAAGCGCGTCGTGGACTTCCTGCATCATGCGCTTGTCGAGCTGAGTTTCGGGCTTGTGGACGCCGGGGGTGTCGACCAGGACGATCTGCGCCATCGGCCGGCCGGCGTCGCCTTTGGCTTTTTTGCGGAGCGGGAGTTCAAGGACGCCCTGGATGCGGGTGCGCGTGGTCTGCGGCTTGTGGGTGACGATCGCGAGCTTCTGGCCGAGAAGCGCGTTCAGCAGCGTCGACTTGCCCGCATTGGGGCGACCGACGATGGAGATGAATCCGGAGCGTAATGCCATATTTCTATGATTGCATTTTGGGGAAGGCTTGTGCGTTTTGATCGAAGACTACAGATCATTGGGCGGTGAATTGCTTCGATGCAAGTGGGCGGGTAGCGTTCCGATCTGCGATTCGCTTGTCATGTTGCCAATCTTCAAGCGAGTAATTGAAGGGCACATCGTTTTCGTTCAGGAAACTGTGAACGTCCAAACGGGTCTCAAAGCCGAGCAGACGGCGGACGGCGTTTTCGGAGAGTTGGCGGTTGCGGTAGCCCTCGATGGCAAGGGCTTCGAGGGCGAGCCGTGCTGGGTCCTTGCCGGCAGCAGTGAGTTCCGCAGCGAACGTGTCCGGGATTTCGATGGTCACCTGCATATTTTGAGAATAACAGTTTCGAAACGGGCAGTAGACAGCTATTCGGGTTCGCTGCTGTTGGCGATGAGACCGCCGGCGAGGCCGACGCGCACGCGTTCGACGAGGCGGTCTGTCGACGCGACGACTTCGAGGCGCAGAGGCCCGTCTTCCACGACTTCGCCGGGAAGGGGGATGTGTCCGGCGATCTCTGAGACCAGGCCGCCGACCGTGGTGGCCTCGTAGCCGGTGAGCATCTGGGGAAGCGTCTGTTCGGCCCCCGTTTCCGCCATGGCGTCGTCGTCGAAGGCTTCGTCGTCTTCGGCCGTGGCGCGGGCCTCGATCTGGTCGCCGAAAAGGCCGCGGAGACGGCTGACGTCGAAGCTGCCAGAGACCAGGAACGTGCCGTCATCTTCGACTATGGGAGCGTCGTCGTCTTCAGGCTCGTCGTGCTCATCTTCGATGTTGCCGACGATGGCTTCGATCAGGTCCTCGATGGTGACGAGGCCGGCGACGCCGCCGTATTCGTCGATCACGATGCGCATGTGCTGCTTCTCGTGCTGCATCTCGCGGAGCAACTCGTTGACTTTTTTGGTCTCGGGAACGAAGGCAGCGGGGCGTTGGATCTTGGAGACGCGCTGCTGGCCGGCGTCGGAATCGCGGACGCCGAGCAGGTCGCGCGCGAAAGCGATGCCGGTGATGATATCGAGCTTGCCGTTGTAAACCGGGACACGCGAAAAGCTGTGTTGGTTGATCTCCGCCGTAAATTCTTCGAGCGACATCGTGTCGGGGACGGCAAACATTTCAGGGCGCGGCGTCATGACTTCGCGCACGACCTTGTCGCCGAACTCGACCACGCTGCGGACCAGCTCGCGGTCGCTTTCTTCGAAGATGCCTTCCTCTTCGCCGGCTTCCAGTAGGGCGTTCATCGCTTCGGAAGGATGTTCGGGTTCGGACGTATCCTCGGGCTCGGCGAGCGAGGCGATGGAGAGCAGCAGGCCGAGCGTAAGCGTGATCGGCAGGACGAGGTAGAACAGCGCCTGGAACAGCCACGCGATACGCGCGACCCAGGTGCCGCGTGTGCGGGTGAAGAAGACCTGCGGGAGCAGACGGTCGAAGAGCAGGACGATGAGCAGGAGTTCGAAGCCGGTGCGGGCGATCTCCGAGTAGGAGCGCATGAGCTCGCCGTGGAGGCGCATGGCGAACAGGAAGGCCAGCGTGCCGAGGGCAAGCTGGCGGAGGACGGAAGCGGAGGTTGCGGCGGATTCGCGTGAGAGACGCAGGCGAGGTTCGACCAGCTCTTCCCAGGCGTCGATGTTTTCGGCGTACTCGCGGGCGAGGAACTTGCCCATCTCGAAGTAGATTCGGTCGGCGTAGGCCGAAAGCGCCAGGACTCCCAGCAAGAGCGTGACGGAGAGAGGGAAGGCCCAGGTCATGCGGTCACCTTGCGGCGCTTCGGCGTGCGCGCGGTGGTGCGTTCGATCAGGCCGCTGGGCAACCGTAGTGCCGACCGTATGGCCGCCTCACGTTCTGCCATTTCACCCTGATCGGTCTCGTGATCCATGCCAGAGAGATGCAGCAGACCATGCAGGATCAGGATACGGATTTCGTCGCGGATGTCATGTTGGAACGCGTCGGCCTGGCGGGCTGCGGTTTCATACGATATGGCCAGATCGCCGGCCCGGTTGCCGGGAAAATCGGGTGGGGCGGGGAAGCTCAGGACATCGGTGGCTTTATCTTTTCCGCGGAAATCGCGA
>Ga0206916_1055_pt1 | contig 24419 bp, 26 predicted proteins | sample Alteio_BWOrgHeat_71_FD_152957 | JGI IMG/M metagenome (GOLD analysis project Ga0206916, IMG submission 152957) | Enriched cells from forest soil in Barre Woods Harvard Forest LTER site, Petersham, Massachusetts, United States -... | ecosystem: Environmental > Terrestrial > Soil > Temperate forest >... | reverse complement strand
CCCAGTGAGCCGTAAACTTCGTCCGTCGAGACATGCAGAAAGCGAAACTGCTTTTGTTTTTCGGCTGGCAGTGTTTTTAAATATTGCCGCGTTATTTCCAGAAGGGAATAAGTACCGACAATATTGGCTTGCAGGAAATCACCGGGACTGTCGATTGAACGATCCACATGTGTTTCCGCCGCAAGATGCATAATGCCATCCGGTTTTGACTGCACCATGATTTCCATGATCTTGGCGCCGTCGCAGATATCGGCTTCTACCAGCATGAAATCGCCGTCGCCTTTCAGGCTTGCGACTGACTCACGCGTGGCGGCATAGGTCATTTTGTCGATGCCGATGACACTTGCAATTTTATGGGAGCGCAGGTAACGGCAAACGGCAGAGCCGATAAAACCCGCAGCGCCTGTGACGATGATGGTGCTCATGCTGACTTACCACTCGATGCGGGGAAAATCTTTAAAGCTCGAAAGTTTCTCGTCCTTGCCGGATAAAATGGCGTCTTCAGCTTTAACGGGCCAGTTGATTTTCAGATCCGGATCGTTCCAGATCACGCCGCATTCGCTGCCGGGCACATAAAGGCTCGACATCTTATAAAGAACAACGGTGTTGTCTTCCAAGGTGCAGAAGCCATGCAGGAAGCCGACAGGTATAAACATCTGCGTGACTTCGTCCTGCGATAATATCGCGCTGACATGCTGGCCATAAGTGGGGGAACGGGGGCGCACATCAATCGCTACGTCCAAAATCTTGCCGCGCAAAACGCGCACCAGCTTTGCCTGCGCATGCGGGGGCTTTTGGCTATGCATGCCACGCACTGTGTTTTTGCGCAGCGACATGGACTGGTTTTCCTGCATGAATTTGATGGGAAGGCCGAGCCCCTCCATCTGCTTCTCATGCACTATTTCGGTGACATAGCCGCGGTCGTCGTGATGCAGCTTTGGCATCAGCAACTTAACGTCTGGGATGGCGAGTTCTTTAACGGTAATCATTGAGTTGCTGGTTGTTAGTTGCTAGTGGTTAGCGGTCGAGGTGCTTACCTTAAATTATTGGCTTTCTGATCACAACCCAAGAACTAACGCTTATTGCTAATAACTGGCAACCAGGGACTGCTCAATTTCCATGTCCGCCGCATCTGTCACATCTGTCATTATGGTTAGTTACCACACTGGCCCCGTCCTGTTTGAGGCGGTGACCAGTGTTTTAAATCAGTCTGCGCCGGTTGAATTGTGCCTTGTCGATAACGGCAACCCGCCGGAAGTAGTATTGCGGCTGCAGGCAATGGCTGCAGTTGATAGCCGCATTCGTTTCATTACCGGCTACGGCAATGTGGGGTTTAGCCGCGCCTGTAATCTGGGCGCTCGGGCGGCGACAGGCGATCATCTGCTGTTCCTTAATCCGGATAGCAAGCTGGAGAGTGATGCGCTGATGCGCCTGCATAAGCACGCCTCTGTGTTAAGTCGCCCCTTTATGATCGGTGCGCGGTTGCTGGACGAGCAGGGTAAGGATCAGCGTGGGTGCCGTCGCGCTCTGTTGACGCCAAAGACGGCGTTGATCGAGGCGTTGCATCTCGGATTTTTATTTCCAAAGGAGCGTCTTAATTTTAATCACGAGCCTTTACCTGCGCAACTTACCCCCATTCCTGCAATCAGTGGCGCTTTCATGTTTTTGCCGCGTGACGATTTTTGGACTATTGGTGGCTTTGACGAAGAATATTTCCTGCATGTCGAAGATCTGGATCTATGTTTTGCTTTCCGCAAGGCAGGCGGCGAGATTTACTTCGCGCCGGATATCATCGTGACCCATATCGGCGGCACCAGCCACGCAACCACAGCCTTTATTGAGAAAAATAAAGCGCGAGGTTTTGTGCGCTATTTCCACAAGAATTTTGCTGATTATCCGGTTTTGCTGATACTTTTGCTAAATGCGGCGGTTTGGCTGCGTATGAGATTGAAATTAATGATGGTAAGGGACAATAAATGAGGTATTATAATACCGCAATTAAATTATAGGCTAAAAACCGCATTTATATTGACATGCCCCTTCTCAATTCGTACAAAGCCGCACCGCAAATGCGGAATAAAGGAGAAAATTATGGCTGCAAAAATCAGACTATCTAAACCAAGCGTCCAGACGCAATCGTTCAGCATGCGTCATCAGGATGTCAAGAAATCATGGGTTGTTGTTGACGCCGACGGCGTCATTCTCGGTCGTTTGGCTGCTACCATTGCAACTATGTTGCGTGGCAAGCATCGCCCGACCTTCACACCTTCGGTTGATTGCGGTGACAATGTCATCGTCATCAATGCCGAAAAAGTGAAGATGACCGGCAAGAAAGCAACCGACAAGGAATTTTTCTATCACACCGGTCATCCCGGCGGCATCAAGGGCCGTACCCGCGCCAGCATTCTGGCCGGTGCGCATCCTGAACGCGTGATCGAAAAGGCCGTTGACCGTATGTTGCCGCGTGGCCCGCTGGGTCGCCGTCAGCTCGGCAACCTGAAGGTCTATAAGGGCGCGGAGCATCCTCATGCTGCGCAGAACCCAACCAAGATCGATTTCGCCGCACGCAATCCTAAGAACAAGAGGGCTTAAGAATGGCAACCACACGCAAACCAACTTCGGCGAAGCTTTCCGAAATCAAGGCGACTGTCAAAGAAAAGGCAGCCGTTGAAGCTAAAGCCGCTGCTCCTGCTGAAGCCATGAAGGCTGCACCTGGCGAGCATGTCCGCAAGCTCGACAAGCATGGCCGCGCCTATGCTACCGGCAAGCGTAAGAACGCAATCGCCCGTGTCTGGATCAAACCAGGCAATGGCAAGATCGTTGTTAATGGCCGCGAACTGAAGGTTTATTTCGCACGTCCTGTGTTGCAGATGGTTGTGAACCAGCCTTTCTCAGTCGCTGACCGCGCAAACCAGTTTGATGTTGAATGCCTCGTTGTCGGCGGCGGTCTGTCAGGCCAAGCCGGTGCTGTAAAGCACGGCATCTCGAAGGCTCTGACTTACTTCGAACCAGAACTGCGCAAGCCTCTGAAGCTTGCTTTGTTCCTGCGCCGCGATCCGCGCATTGTTGAACGTAAGAAGTATGGCCGCGCGAAAGCACGTCGCCGCTTCCAGTTCAGCAAGCGTTAAGATCAGAATATATTCTACGGATTTGGGCCACCTTCGGGTGGCCCTCTTCTTTTGTGGTGGTTAGCCCGTCTTGCTGCCCGATGCCTGGTCGTAGATATCCTGCAGCGTCATACGTAATTTGACGCGCAATGCCATGCGGTCCTGCACGGCTTTGGGCAGGTCGGAGAGTTTCAGGACGTTTTTCTTCAGCAGCACCATGATGATATCTTCAACGGCGCGCGCCATTTCATTATCGGTGCGGCGCAGTTCGCTGAGTGTTTCCTCGACCTGCTGCGGGTTTTGCCCGTGAGCTTTGAGGAATTCAATGACATCTGGATGGCTGTGCGGCAAAACCTCAACGCCGGGGACGGCGCGCGCGCTGGCGCGAATAATCTTTCCGGTCTCGTCGCGCGTGATATAGGGCATGAGAACTCGCTGGTTAGATAGGGGTACCCTAGGCATATAATCTTGCCGATTTATTAATGCACAGTTTTCCGCGCCCTGCATGCGATTTGGCACTGGATTCATACGCCGCAGTGCTCTAGAAAATGCCTCCCGCTTACACACCCCTTTAAGGAGCTTTTGATTATGGCCGAGACGTCTGGCGAAATTTCATCGGAACGCTTGAAATCCTTTATTAAACGTATCGAAAAGCTCGAAGAAGACAAAGCTGCTGTCGCTGAAGACTTGAAAGAAGTCTATTCCGAAGCCAAAGGCACGGGCTTTGATACCAAAATTATCCGCAAGGTCATCAGCCTGCGCAAAATGGAAGTCGAAAAACGCCGCGAAATGGACGAATTGCTCGATCTTTACAAATCAGCCATTGGGATGGATGAATAGGTCCGTCTCTAATCACGGGTAACCTGTGTCTGCTCCAGCCAACTTCTTTCTTCGCAATCTCTGGTATTACGCACTGCCGTCTTCTTCGTTGAAGAAGGGTAAGATGCTGGACAAGCTTTTGCTGGATGAACCCGTACTGTTTGGCCGCGACGATCAAGGTAAGGTTTTCGCCCTGCGTGATATCTGTCCGCATCGTGGCATGCCTTTATCCTGCGGCTCTTTCGATGGCAGGGAAGTCGAATGCTGCTATCACGGCTGGCGCTTTAACGGGGAAGGGGCTTGCACCGCCATTCCTGCGCTGACAGGGCATGAAAATATCGATCCCGGTAATATCAAGGTACGTTCTTACCCTGTGCGTGAATCGCAAGGTGGCATCTGGATTTTTATGGAAGATCCCAAGGTTAAAGTAATCGAGTTGCCGCCGCTGCCTGTGGTTCCGGATATTGGCGGTGCCGAAAAGCCCGCTATATGCGAAGTGATGCATTTCCCCTGTCATATCGATCATGCTGTGGCTGGCTTGATGGACCCTGCGCATGGCCCGTTTGTACACACATCCTGGTGGTGGCGTTCGCGCGGATCGATACATGAAAAGGCCAAGCCGTTTGGTCCGTCGCATTTTGGCTTTACGATGCTGCGGCATAGGCCTTCATCCAATTCCTTCGCCTATAAATTACTGGGCGGAGTGCCAGAGACGGAAATTTCTTTCCAGCTGCCGGGTGTGCGTATCGAACATACCCGCACCGGCAAAAATGTGGTTTGCAATTTGACTTGCGTTACACCGATTAACGAGAATGAGACCGAAATCACGCATTTGATTTATACAAATATTGGCTGGTTAAAGCTATTTGCGCCGATCGTCAAAATTTTTGCGCGGCGTTTTCTCAATCAGGATAAATCAGTGGTGGTCAAGCAGCAGGGTGGTCTGAAATATGAACAGAACCTGATGCTGATCCGTGACGCCGATACGCAGGCGCGTTGGTACATGCAATTGAAAAATGAATTCGCACGCGCACAGGCGGAAGACCGCGCGTTCAATAACCCGGTGAAGGAAACGGTGCTGAGGTGGCGGAGTTAGCCTAGGGGCTTGGCTTTACTAGTACCGCTGCAGCTTCTGAGCTTATTTCATAAACCCCCTCACCATAACGCATGTCACAGAGTATGGTGAGTGTTTCGCGCAGAGACGGACGAAACAGGGGTGACTTCATTTGCTGTAGAAAATCAACCATCGCTTTGCCGGTTAGCTTGGGGATGGCGTCCCTAACCGTTTTGATCAGGTTTTCCAGGTTCATTCCTTTGTGACGAACGACCACTGCGTTATCGGCATCGATGTGATGTGAAATATAGAACATATTTTCACCCACCGAGACGCATTGGTTGAATAATGCCACTCTTTCGTGGAAATCTTCAGGAGCAAGGTGAAATGTCGATTGATCGATAAATGCGCGCAGTCTTGATCCGACATACAGATATTGAAAATATTCCAATTCTAGAAATTTTTTGCTGGTGTTGGCGGGATCAGCTGGGGTGGAAAGTGCTCCACGCAAACTAATATAAGCATCAACTAATGTTTGCCGTTCATCACTATCGACGTTTCGGGGAAAAAAGATTGCATCAAGCTGCGGCTTTGTAATTCCAAACTTTTCAGTGATAGCTTGATGGGCAATATTGCTCACATCCTCCCAATTGTTAGGGTTTGTCACTTGTGCATCTGTAAGTAGCAAAGCGTAAATGTTATCAACTAAAGCCATGGTTCCCTCTAAACATTAAAATATACGCATCCTCATATCATGCGGAGTTGCCTATTAGAACAGGAAAAGATATTGGAAATTCAAACTGTTGCCAGCTTTTATGTCTTCGACGGCATATATTTTGCCAAAATTTCGTCGATCGGGCCGAAGGCGATGAGCTTGCCGTGTTCCATGAAGATGGCCTTGTTGCAGAGCGATTTCAGTAAATCAATCTGATGCGAGGCCATAACCAGAACTTTTGATTTTTCCGCCAGCTCGCTAAGGCGCTTCTTGGCTTTCTGAATAAATTCTTCATCCAGCGTCGAGATCCATTCATCCAGCAAAATAATCTCCGGCTGTTTGCAGGTCGCGATTGAGAAAGCGAGACGCAGAACCATGCCGGATGAATAAGTGCGCAGCGGCATTTGCAAATAGTCGCCGAGGCCACTGAATTCGGCAATCGACGGAGCAAATTGTTTGATTTCATTCAGGCTCATGCCATTAAATAATCCGCGCAGGACGATATTCTCATGCCCCGTGGCTTCGCCTTCCATGCCCATAACCAGATCGAACAAGGCTGCTGTTTTGCCGTAAACGGAAATATGGCCGTAGCTGGGCTCATATACGCCGCTGAGGACGCGCAGCAGGGTTGTCTTTCCCGCGCCGTTATGGCCGAGGATACCGACACGGTCACCGTCTTTTAGCTCCAGTGTCAAATCGCTGATCGCCTCAATCACAACCAGATTATTCCTGCCCTGCGATATACGGCCACCTGTGGTGATATCCAGCACGCGGCGTTTGAGCGACCGGTTGCCGAGGCTGTAAATCGGGAAATGAACCGTAACATTGCGAAGGGATGCAAGCACCGACATGATTAAACCCAGTAAGCGATGCGCGCGCGAAAGCGGCGGAAGAGCATAAAGGTAACGGTGCTACCGATGATGCCGGTAACAAATGCGTAGACGTAGCTCCAGATGCTGGGCGCGTGTCCCAGCAGAGGCGCGCGCATCAGTTCCAGAAAATGGTAGAAGGGGTTAATCCAGACAATCCATATATGCGCGTCAAGCAGGCTCGGCGACCAGATCACCGGCGTTACGAAAAACACGACCTGCACAAGGCTGGTAATAATCGGTGTGATATCGCGAAACCGCGCGCAAAGCATGCCGAGAAACATAATCATCCAGAGGGCATTCCACAGAAGCAATGCCAGGCTGGGGATCAACAAGACTAAATAAACGCCTGGCCAGATGCCGAAGATTATTGCCACGACAATATAAACGACAAAATTATGGGCATAGATAATCATATGGCGCGTTAGTGTGCGCATGGCGTAAGTCGTATAAGGCAGGCGTATCTGTTTAATAAAGGATGCCGAGTGGGCAAAAGTAGTGCAGGCATCCTGCATAAGGGTCGACATCAGCGACCATTGCATCAGGCCAAGCGTCAGGAACGGAAAATATTCGTGTGCTTCGGTTTTCAGCAGATGGCTGTAAACGATGCCCATGGCAACAATCATGATGCCCATGCTGATGCTCAGCCAGAAGGGGCCGATCACAGAGCCGCGGTAACGCAGTTTGATGTCCTGCCATGCCATTGTCAGCCATAAAGGGGCGCGCTGAAATGTTTCTATGATGTCGCGCTGCGCGGCAGCTGTCGACGGACCGCCGCTGGCTTGGTAAAAGGCTGGCGAGGTTTTGGCTGGAATCAGAGTGGTATCGGTCATGGCGGCAAGCATGTAGGAAAAGGAACTATATCCGTGTATAAACGAAAAAGCCGCAAAGCACAGGACATTTTTCACCGATGAGCTTCGTTCTTTCCAAACTTTTCTGGGTGTTCTTTTCACCCGCCAATATCCTTGTTTTGCTACTGCTGCTGGGTGTTTTTCTGGCATCGGCGCGACGCAACAGCTGGCAGTCCGTGGGGCATAAAATATGCTTCGATGTGGCGCTTTTGTTCTTTCTGATCGCTGTTTTTCCGGTTGGCGACTGGATGCTGACACCGCTCGAAAATCTTTTTCCTGCCAGCAAGCCTGACCATGTTGACGGTATTATCCTGCTTGGCGGCGATGAGAAGCCATTACTTAGCGAAAAACGCGGGCAGCCCGTGGTTTTTGATTCGCTGCATCGGTATGTCGAATTTACCCGGCTAGCTAAAGAATATCCTCAAGCTAAACTGGTTTTTAGCGGTGGTTCCGGACGGTTAGCACCCGAAGCTAAACTAAAAGATGCTGAAGTAGCCAAGCGGGAGTTGGCCTCAATGAGTGCGCCTGTCGACCATATAATTTTTGAGGATGCATCCCGCAATACGCGCGAGAACGCGACCAAATCGGCAGAAATTGTGAAGCCAACGCCGCAGCAAAACTGGCTGCTGGTAACCAGCGCCTGGCATATGCCGCGTTCTATGGCGGTTTTTCGCAAAGCCGGATGGAATGTTTATCCGATGCCTGCGGGTTATATGACGGGAGGCGATCTGGTATTAAAGCCGCAGCTCGATATTGAAGATCATCTCAAGAAAATGACAATCGCGATGCATGAATATTATGGGCTGATAGCCTACCGCCTGCTTGGATATACGGACATGCTATGGCCGCAATGAGATTCTTTAGCGTTATAGCGCTGGTTGCTTTTTGTACTTCTGTGCAAGCCGCGCCGCTCCAGAATAACGCAACGACAAATGGTTTTGCGCAGTGGCTGCAGGTTCTGGAGCAGGATGCCGTCGCCAATGGCATCAACCCCGAAACAGCGCATGCCGCGCTTAGTCATGTCATCCTTGACAACCGGGTTATAGCTTTGGACCAAAAACAGCCGGAAACGACAATTACTTTTGATACCTATATGCGTCGCATCGTTACGCAATCACGCATAGAAGCGGGACGGCAGTTGCTGGATAAGTATGGCGATAAACTGAATGAAATCAGCCAGCATTACGGCGTGCAGCCGCAGGTTATTGTTGCCCTCTGGGGAATGGAAAGCAGCTTTGGCCGCAATAGCGGTGATTATAATATTGTCGATTCACTCGTGACGCTTGCTTACGAAGGTCGCCGCGCGGATTTCTTTCGCAAGGAATTATTCAACGCTCTGCGTATTCTGGATAATGAACATATTCCCGCCACGGCTTTGCGTGGCTCGTGGGCCGGGGCGATGGGGCAGTGTCAGTTCATGCCCTCAACCTACCTGCGCTACGCTGTCGATTATGACCAGAATGGCGTCAAGGATATTTGGTCCGATCCTTCAGATGTTTGGGCATCGATTGCCAATTACATCGCAGCCGAAGGCTGGCGCAGCGATCTGACCTGGGGCAGAGAAGTGGAGCTGGATCAGGATATCCCTGCGTCCGATGTTGGTCTCGACCATCAGCATACGCTGGCCGAATGGCAGCAGCGCGGCGTGCATAGCCTAAATGGCGATAATTTGCCCAATAAGGCCTTATCAGCGTCGCTTATTCAACCGGACGGTCCGGATGGACGAAGCTTTCTGGTCTATGATAACTTTCGCGCCTTGATGCGATGGAATCGCTCGACCTATTTTGCAACTGCTGTTGGCCTGCTGGCGGATCGGATTGAGGAATGAAGAAAATCACCCGACTTACAGCACTCATTGGCTTGATGCTTATGGCGGCTTGCGCCTCGCATAACGCGCCGCAGAGAGGCGCTGCTGTTCCTACCTACAAGGTAGGCCAGCCTTATGAGATCAGCGGCAACTGGTACTATCCCAAGGAAGACTATAGCTACGACGAAACCGGCATTGCATCCTGGTACGGGCAGGATTTCCATGATCACGCGACTGCTAACGGCGAAATTTTTAACAAAAACGAACTCACTGCTGCGCATAAAACGCTGCCCCTACCGACCTTGGCGCGTGTAACTAATCTGGATAATGGCCGTTCCATCGTTGTACGCATTAATGACCGTGGACCTTTTTCGGGGGCGCGTATTATCGATGTGTCGCAGCGCGCCGCGCAGTTGTTAGGATTTGAGCAAAACGGCACCGCAAAAGTGCGCATTCAGGTTCTGGCGGATGAAAGCAAGGCTATCGCCGATGCCATGCGTCATTACGGCACCAATGCGCCAACGCAGGTGGCCTCAGCCGCGCCTTCGCCCGCAAGTTCAAGCATAGAGCCTGTGCAGACGCAGACTTTGGAGCCCGTGCAGACAACGCCTGCGATCCATCAACAATTGCTGGAAACAAAGCCTGTGGCGGAAGTGGTGCAGGTCCCCGTTACAGGGCCGCACCAGATATATGTGCAGGCGGGGTCCTTCACTGTACCTGAAAATGCCACAAAGCTTCAGCATAGCCTGGCAAGCCTGGGGCATGCGTCGGTTACAAATGCCGTCGTCAATGGTAAGCAGTTCTACCGTGTCAGGGTTGGACCGATTGCTACGGTCGAACAGGCTGATGCCATGATTTTGCGCGTAAAACAGGCGGGTGTCGCAAGCCCGCGCACTGTTGTTGATTAAGGAACCAAGAGAGACATGAAAAAGTTTTTCCTTTTGCCACTATCCCTTCTGTTTTTCACTTTGCCTGCCATTGCGCAGACGGCGGCGCCCGCAACTGGTCCGGCACCCGTCGAAACGGCAGCCAAGCAGGCCATTCTGGTCGATGCCGCTACAGGCATGACCTTGTTTGCCAAGGATGCCGATACGCAAATGCCGACATCGTCGATGAGCAAGATGATGACGATGTATCTGGTGTTCGATGCCATCAAGAACGGCAAGTTGAAAATGGATGAAGAATTACCGGTGAGCGAGCATGCCTGGAAGCAGGAAGGTTCCCGTATGTTCCTAAATGTGGGGCAGCGCGCCAAGGTCGAAGATTTGATCCGCGGCGTGATCGTGCAGTCCGGCAATGATGCTGCCGTGACTTTTGCCGAGGCTCTGGGGTCAGGCTCCGAATATACATTCGCTGATATGATGAATGAAAAAGCCAAGGTTCTTGGTATGAATAATAGCCATTTCATGAATGCGACGGGCTTGCCCGATCCGCAGCATTATTCCACGGCACGTGATCTGGCGACTTTGGCAGTCGCGCTGATCCGTGATTTCCCGGAGGATTACCATTATTTTTCGGAAGTGGAATTTACCTATAACAACATCAAGCAGGGAAATCGTAACCCGTTGCTTTACCGCAATATGAATGTGGATGGTTTGAAAACCGGCCATACGGATGTCGGCGGCTATGGTCTGACGGCATCGGCCATTCGTGGTGGTCGTCGCCTGGTTTTGGTATTGAACGGCATGTCGGATATGCAGGCTCGTGCCGATGAGTCAGCACATGTACTTGACTGGGGCTACCGCGAATTTGGTTTTTATCCTGTTGCGAAAGCGGGTGACAAGCTGGCGGAAGCCAAAGTCTGGATGGGGCAGGCACAAACGGTACCTTTGATTTGCTCACAAGACGTGGCGCTGACTTTGCCACGTGCCGCGCGCGCGGGGTTGAAAACGGCGATTGCTTTTGAACAGCCGGTCTCAGCGCCCATTGCCAAGGGCCAGCAGCTTGGCACCTTAACGGTTACCGCACCGGGCATTGAGCCTAAAATGGTACCGCTGGTAGCAGGTAATGATGTGCCGCAACTTGGGTTTTTTGCGCGTATCGGTGTGAAGCTGCATTTAATGTTACATAAGGCTTAATACCCTATGGCGCGCGGTAAATTCATTACATTGGAAGGCGGCGAGGGCGCTGGCAAATCGACGCAGGCCAAGATGCTGGCCGAATTTCTGCGCAAGCAAGGGCATGAGGTAATTTTGACCCGCGAAGTAGGGGGATCGCCTGCCGCCGAAGAAATCCGCAAATTATGGCTGTCGCAGGACGAAGGCTATTGGGACCCGCTGGCTGAATTGTTCCTGATTTTCGCCGCCCGTCGAGAGCATCTAACCCGCACCGTATGGCCAGCACTGAAACGCGGCGCATGGGTTGTCAGCGACCGTTTTGTGGATTCATCCTATGCCTATCAAGGCAATACAAAAAAAGGCCCTGGCCCCGATATTGTCAAAAAACTATATCAGCAAATCGCGGGTAAATTTGAGCCTGATCTGACCTTGCTGCTGGATCTGCCGGTGACCGTAAGTATGGATCGGGTTAAATCGCGCGGCGGCTGGAATGACCGCTATCAGTTGAAGGCGGCGCCTTTTCATCGTGCGCTACGTAAAACTTATCTGGCTTTGGCCAAGAAAAATGCGCGACGCATCAAGGTAATTGATGCCAGCCAGAATGCCGAAGGCGTAGCCAAAGCTATTGCTGCGACCGTTACCAAACAATTCAAGCTGAAGAAATGAGCGATTTAACCCCCATCCATAACCCGCATCTGGTCGGCCATGATGATGCCATGCAGCAGGTTGCGGAGGCTTTTGCATCCGGGCGCATGCACCACGCATGGATGATTGCGGGGATCGAAGGCATCGGCAAAACAACGCTCGCTTACCATATCGCACAGCATGTTTTGTCAGGCGGTGACAATCCCATCGGCAAGCTGAATATGAACCACCGCGTCGCGAAGCTGATCACAGCTGAAGCGCATCCCGATATGCTGGTGGTCAGGCGCGCGACGGATGATAAAACCGGCGAGTTGCGTAATGTGATCGTTGTTGATGATGCGCTGAAAATTGCATCCTTCCTGCACAAAACTTCAACCCATGGCGGCTGGCGGGTGGTCATTATTGATGAGGCGCATGCCCTCAACCGTCACGGCCAAAATGCCATTCTGAAAATTCTGGAGGAACCGCCCGCGCGGGTTCTGATCCTGATCACGGTGACAACACCCGGCGCTTTGCTGCCGACTATCCGCTCGCGTTGCCGTGTATTGCAATTGGCGCCACTGGATGCCGCACATATGAAAAACATCCTGATGCGCTCGGCTATGGATTTGGCGCCGAATGATATGGATAAACTGATTGGTCTGTCGCGCGGCAGTATCGGTTTCGCACTTAAAATTCTCCGCACTGAAACGCTGCCTTTGTTTGAGGAACTGCTTGCGCTTCTTTCCGGCGCTACCCTCGATACGCCGCGCCTGCACAAGCTAGCGGACCAAATCAGCCGCAAGGCCGATGCTGAAAGTTTCGACGTGGTGCGAAGTTTGTTGATCGAACATCTGCGGCAAGCCGCCCGTGATCTCGCTCTGGAGACCAACCCTGCTTATCGGATTAATGGCAAAATCCAATTGTGGGACCGTGTACGTGTTACCTTCGGTATGGCCGATACGGGTAACCTTGACCGCAAACTGGCCCTTATTAATGCTGTTAATGACATTCGCAGCGCGGCCTAAGCCTTAATAATTCCTAAAAATGCAATGCACGAAATGTTAACCCTCTCCAGTTAGAAGGGTATTTCTCAATTCTTCAGAAAATCGGACGATCAAGGTTAGGGACATGGTTGCTGAATATGCCAAGCCAATGCTGGACGTGGGATCGCCGCGTGTCCTGAACGTCAATGTTTTGACACGCCGCATTCTTTCCAAAACGCCGGATGTCGTTCCTTTCTTTGGCAATAAGCCGCTCAATAAAATGGTGATCATCAAGGACACGCTGCCGGAATCACTGCGGCACCTGTCTAATTCTGCGATCGGTACCAAGCTCTATTTCCCTTTTAATGAGAATGATGTTTACGAAGGCGGACGCACGATCTTCGTCAGTGATAAGCAGCTGGAGCCAGCGCTGATCGAAATGTTCGGTGAAGGCGCGCTGTCCAAACCCGCTTTGGCACAGGATTTTCGCATTATGCGGGTGCTAGACAGATTGCCGTCGCTTGATCCCTTTTTGTTAAAGGATGTTTTTCTCAACGAAAAAATCGCTATTGATGAAGCTTATTTCAATATCGATAAAGACATCTGGAAACAAATTGAGACCTTCATTTTGCAACGGTTTGAGCCCGTTGTTGCTGCGGCCTTCCCGGATGCGCTTGCATCAGATGAAAAAGCGCGGAGCCTGATTGAGAAAATATGGGAAGCACGTGACCTGGACGCCTTAGGGCCGCTGATTGATGCTTTTCGCCTGCCTAAGGCGGAGGCTCTGGATATTTTCTCGGCGTGGAAAGGCATTAATTTCTATGCTTTCCAATATGAACAAGCAAAAGGCCAGTTTGTTACATTCCTGACCTGGCTCAAGAATTTACAGCCGCCGCTAGCATCTTTATCCGCGCAGGACCGTGCGGAGTTTAAGGTGTTGCTGGAGGATGCACGTAATCAGTTGCGCATCGAATGGCAAAGGGCTGACGGCATATTGAAGAACTATCAGGACAGCTACGACAAAATGTTCAGGCAGAAAGTCAGCTCAGCTGAGTTCGTCGCCTTCCTTAAAAACAGCAGCAAGCATTATTGGGATTTAGGCAATAGCCTGGGCAAAACCGGGCATGCGACCTATTGCTGGGATATGATGACCAAGCGCTTTGCTGAAAGAAAACTGCCGTGGGAGCCATTGCTGGAACTGGTTACCTTGCTTGGCAAAATCTTTAAGACCGACAAAAAGCCCACGACCAGCGTTTCCTGGTAAGCTTTTAAGCCCATTTTCTTTTCATACTATCAGTCAAAGAGGGAAGTTATCATGATGAGAACCGATCTAAACACACTCAATGCCAATTTTCCGAATAAGGCGATTCGCTTTGGTGTCGCAGCCATTGTAGTTTTGTTTTTGCTTACCGATGCCTTTGTCGAAGTCGGGCCCGGCCAGCGCGGCGTATTGCTGACATGGGGTGCGGTAAATCCTGGCGTGTTTGATCCCGGTCTGCATATCAAAATGCCTATCGCGCAAAAAGTTATCAAAATAAACGTGCAGGTTCAGAAATCGCAGGATCAGGAATCAGCCGCCAGCCTCGATCTGCAAGATGTTCAGACGACCGTTGCGACTAACTGGCATATTCTTCCGGCCGACGCGGAATGGGTTTACCAGAATATCGGCAACGAGGAATCGCTGGTCCAGAAAATCATCAATCCGGCAATCAGTAATGCGGTGAAGGCGGTATCCGCCCAGTCCAATGCAGAAGATCTGATCGTCCATCGCGACGTCGTTCGTAACAAGATTGACGATGCCATAACAGGTGAGCTGAAAAAATATCGGATTGTCGTGGATTCCGTGAATATCGTTGATTTCCATTTCGGCCATGAGTTCGCACAGGCTATTGAACAGAAACAGGTTGCCCAACAGCATGCCCAGCAAGCCGAGTATGAGCTGCAACGGGCCAAGGTTGTGGCGCAGCAGAAGATCGTGGAAGCGCAAGCGCAATCAGAATCGCAGAAGCTTTTGCAGGCCACCATTACGGCGGACATTATTCGCCAACAGGCGGTCGCCAAATGGAACGGTGTCCTGCCTCAGGTTATCGGCAGCAACGGGGTCATGCCAATGATCGGCAATCTAAACCCGGCGGCAAAAGGCGAATAACCGCTAAGTTATTAGTGCTTCCTGCTTTTATGGCGGGCGGCTTTATGCGGTTTCAGCTTCAGCACGTTCTTTTTGATGTCCACGATTTCAGGACGTTCGCCGTGAACCCGCAGATCTTCGTCTGCCTTGGCTAAAGCGGCATCGTATTTCTTCTGGTCGGCTAGGCTGCGGATTGTGCCTTCGGCAAACAGGACATTGTCCGGATAACGTTGCAACCCTTCTGCGTAAATGGCTTCGGCTTTGTCATATTGTTTCAGGTTACGGTAAGCATGGCCTGCAGCTTCCAACACGTAATCAGGCTGTTCGCCGGAAGGCAGTGTCTTGTAAAGCGCAACAACTTGTTCGTCGTTGCCGCCTTGCCAATCCAGCGTCGCCAGATAGTCACGCGTCAAAGTCGCATCGTCATTATGCTGTGTGTACAGGTCATGGAAACGTGAAACGGCTTCCGGATAGGATTGCTGGCGTGCCAGCTCAACTGCTTTTTGTTCGTCACGTTTGAAGATGGCTTGCAGAATATCGCCTTTGGCCGCCACAATTGGCTGACGGTTGCCATGTTTGGCAATGTCATCATTAGCTTTGGCAAGAGCGTCTTCCAGATTATTCTGGTCGGCGATACAGCGGATTTCACCTTCGACAAACAGGACATTATCCGGATATTTCTTCACGCCCATGCGGTAGACATTCAGGGCTTTGTCGGTATCACCCAGTCTGCGATATGAATGACCGACTGCAGCCAAAACATAATCAGGTTCCTGTTCAGGCAGCGTGTCGTACAGATCAACGGCTTGTTGATCGTGGCCTGCCCAGCTGAGAACGCTGGTGTAGTCGCGGGTTACTTCAACATCGCGCTTATCGCGCTTATGCAGCTTTTCCAGAATAGCCAGCGCTTCTTCGTATTTGCCCTGGCGTGCCAGATCAACGGCGCGTTCTTGCTGCGATGAAGGAATTTTGCGCATGGGGCTTAGGAAGCTGCGCAGCTTGGCCAAAATTTGCTCAGGAACCGTTACAGGTTTCGCGGGGGCATCGGCAACCGGTGCATCCGCGGGCGCTGCATCCGTCTGAGCGTAGGTGGAAGTAATACCGCAGGTTAGAAGAGCGATAACAAAACAGGTAACAAGCGCGAGGCTGGAGGCATTTTTCATAAGCTAATCCTGTCAACAATGAAGCGAAGAATGGGTGATTCTGTAGGTTTTTTATGAGGTTAAATCAAGAGGCTTGCCGATTTAGCTCTTTAAAAGGATTAAGAGGTAACAAATTTTTTTGAGCGTTTGGAGAGAAAAACCAGTTAAGTATATGAAATTCAATAGTATTTATAATTAATGGCTTCGTTTGCGGCCATTATCCAAATCGAACAAATCGGCTAGCTGTTCCATCATAACGCTGCCGAGCTGCTCGGTATCTGAGATGGTAACGGCGCGGCGGTAGTAGCGCGTGACATCGTGCCCGATACCGATAGCCGTCAGTTCAACGTCGGATTTGCTCTCGATCCAATCGATGACAGCGCGTAAATGCTGTTCCAGATAATTGCCGGGATTGACCGACAAGGTGGAATCGTCAACGGGTGCGCCGTCGGAAATAACCATCAGGATGCGCCGCTGTTCCGGCCGCGCCATCAGCCGCGCATGCGCCCAGAGCAAGGCTTCGCCGTCGATATTTTCTTTCAGCAACCCTTCGCGCAACATGAGGCCGAGATTGCGGCGTGCATGCCGCCAAGGTTCATCCGCGGCTTTATAAATAATATGCCGCAGATCATTCAGGCGGCCAGGCAGGGGATGCTTGCCGGTTTTCACCCATGCATCGCGGCTTAGGCCACCTTTCCACGCGCGCGTAGTAAAGCCGAGAATCTCGGTTTTGACGCCGCAACGTTCCAGCGTACGTGCCAGAATGTCGGCACTCATGGCAGCTAAAGTAATAGGTCGCCCACGCATAGAACCGGAATTATCCAGCAGCAGAGTCACTACAGTGTCGCGGAATTCCATCGGCTTCTCACGCTTGTAGGACAGTGACAAAGCGGGGTTGGTGATAATGCGTGTAAGGCGTGCGCTATCCAGCAAGCCTTCTTCCAGGTCGAACTCCCAGTTGCGGGTTTGCTGTGCCATCAAGCGGCGCTGCAGCCGGTTGGCAAGGCGCACGATCAAGGCTTGCACATGCCTCACCTGCTGGTCGAGCATCGAGCGTAGACGCGTCAACTCTTCAGGCTGGCATAGTTCATTCGCGGCAACGACTTCATCAAACTGATCAGTAAAGACGCGGTAAGTTGTGCGCGGGCCATATTCAACCGAATATTCTTCGTCCTGCCAATTCTGGCCATGTTCGGGCGTCTCACCGTCATGATCGCCGGAAATATTTTGGGAGTTTTGCGATTGATCTTCCGGCGCACCTTCCTTTGGTGAGGCTTCGCCAGCGCCTTGCTCAGGTTCACCCTTTTCGCTTTCGGATTCCGAAGTGGATTCTGGCTGTTCGTCCTGTTCAATACCGGCATTGCTATCAGTATCTTCGCTCTTGCCGTCTTCGGGCTCATTCTCGCCGGGTGCGCCCATATCCATTTCTTTGAGCAGACGCGTAACTTCGGCAGCGTAGGCTTTCTGGTCGTGCAAAAGTTCCGGCAGATGGCCGAGATGAGTGCCGATTTTTTCCTCAATCCAGCCGCGCCACAAAGCAGCCGCTTGCTGTGCCGATTTTGGCAAAGGTTGGCCGGAGAAAACTTCATGTGCTAGAATACGCAGGACGTCATGCAGAGGGATTTCGGCTTTCGCACCCGCGCGCTCAAACCCCTCTTTCTTGCAACGCTCATCCAGCAGGGTAGTGAGGTTATGCGCAACGCCTGCCATATGCCTGGCACCCAGGCCTTCGCAACGCGCTTGCTCCAACACATCAAATACGGTGCGGGCGATGCTGTTGCCGGGAACCAGTTTGCCGTGCAGCTTGGAATCGTGATAACGCAGGCGGAGTGCTGCTGAATCAGCAGCCCCGCGAATGAAGGCGACTTCGGCTTTTGGTAAACCGGCAGAAGGCAAAGGCATCCGCACACGGCTGCCAGCTACGCCAGTGGGTTCAGCGGTAAAGGCGACTTCCAATTCTGCCTTATGGCCAATCGCCTTGATTGCCAGCGCCGTGGCGCGTTTAAAATTCTCGACTGGGGTTTCCAGTGACATCGCCGCTTAATGCGCCTGCATCAGGGAATTACCCATTGGCAGTTCCTCATTCATGCAGCGCTGATAAAATTCAGCCAGAGCAGGGCGTTCAGACTCATCGCACTTGTTCAGGAAGCTAAGTCGAAAAGCTGTGCCAACATCGCCAAAGATCGCAGCATTTTCTGCCCATGTAATGACAGTGCGTGGCGACATGACGGTGGAAATATCGCCCTGCATAAAGCTTTGCCGCGTCAGATTGGCTAGCGCCACCATTGATTTAACGACGGCGCGCTTTTTATCGGAGGCAAAGCTCGGTACCTTGGCGACGACAATCTCAGTCTCTTCTTCTTCCGGCAGGTAGTTCAGCGTAGCAACAATGTTCCACCGGTCCATCTGACCCTGATTGATTTGTTGCGTGCCGTGGTAAAGGCCGGACGTGTCGCCAAGGCCGATAGTGTTGGCGGTAGCGAACAAACGGAAAGCCTTGTGTGGATGAATGACACGGTTCTGGTCGAGCAATGTCAGCTTGCCTTCGACCTCCAGCACGCGCTGAATGACAAACATAACGTCCGGACGGCCTGCGTCGTATTCATCAAACACCAGTGCGCAGGCATGTTGCAAAGCCCACGGCAACAAACCTTCGCGATATTCGGTGATCTGTTTGCCGTCTTTCAGAACAATCGCATCCTTGCCGATCAAATCGATACGGCTGATATGGCTGTCGAGATTGACGCGGATACAGGGCCAGTTCAGACGCGCCGCAACCTGTTCGATATGTGTCGATTTCCCGGTGCCATGATAACCCTGCACAAGTACGCGCCGGTTATGGGCAAAGCCTGCGAGGATCGCCAGCGTTGTATCATGATCAAAGCGGTAGGCTTCATCGATATCCGGTACATGTTCGCCGGCGGCGGAGAATGCGGGTACTTGCAGATCGCTATCGAGGCCAAAAGTCTGGCGCACGGAAACTTTAATATCCGGCAGGCCTTTTTCATCGGAAATGGATGCTGTCGCTTTTGCGGTCATGTTGTGCCTACGAAATTCAGGTTCGAAAGGCAAAACTGTACGTTGTTACAGGCTGGTTTCGCAAGCCACTTTCTCGCAAAGACCGGGATTTAGGCTAAGGTTTTTAGGACGCTCATAACATCCTGTATAGTGCCGTTAGAGGCGCTGTTTAAGTATGAGGCAATAGCTGTATTAGCGCTGGAGCCTGAACCCAATGTGCCGGAGAGAAGCGCATTTTGGTAAGTCTGCGCCGAAGCCGTGGTTTTGTACCGGGCTGAATAAGTGGTGCCAGAAAAAAGCTGCAAGTTATATTGTAACGCCTTTTGTTTGTTGGCGCCGCCGGAGTAGCTGGCTTTGACAATATACGAGGCTGGTCGCTCCGTGAGGCCGGTTGAAGATGTCAATTGGGTAAAGGCAGCTTTCTGAGCGGCGCTTCCCTGATTATCAGCGATGACGTGGCCGCCAGAACTATCGAGCAATTGCAAACGAACGGAGGAGGTGTCTGTAGGATTAGTCACATTGGAAAGTGACAGTTTGAGGTTATTGCCGCTTTGCAAAGTAAAGCGATAGTAATCCGTCGCATCAACGGCGGTAAGAATGGAGCTGACAAAAAGGCTAGTCTTGTCCTGCTTCAAATAACCGATGCTGATGCCGGTTTGTGCCGTTTCATTCAAGGTATGATAGGCGGTTTGCCCAAAGGCTGCCGTTTTGTCGGAAGCCGTAACGGATGATGCTGCCGTGCTGTTGCTGGTGAGCGCAATGGCATTGGTTTGGTAGGTAACATCGTAATTCGTGCCGGAGTATAGCTGAAAGTTATATTTCAGTCCTGCATCCGTCGGTGTGACACCGTCCGCATAGGACACTTTAACCTGATAATCGCCACTTGTTGCCGTAAGGCCCGTGCCAGATGTCAGGTCGTTAAACTTGCTCTTTTGATAAGCGGTGCCGCGATTATCGGCGATTAAACGGCCGGTGCTATCATAGAGTTGGACACGCGTTGCCGATGAATTGGCGTTGGCGTCAAAAGCCAGCTTGATATTGTTACTGTTGACCAAGGAAAAATTGTAATATTCGGCAGGCTCAGCCGTATTAAGACTGCTATTGACGCTAAGGCTGGTGCCTTGCTGTTGCAAAACAGAGAGGTCGATTTGCGGCGCCCCTGCTGAGCCATCCAATGGGGTAACAACCACACTATAATTTCCTGCGCCTGGCGTTAAACCGGTGGAGGTTAATTGCGTATAGGCATATTGCTGATCCGAAGTGCCTTGGTTATCGGCAATCGTGTTGCCATTGCTATCAAACACCTGAACGCGTGTGGTGACTTTATCCACCACATTATTGAAGTTCGAAACAAGCGAGATATTGTCGTTGCTATTTTTTACCGTAAAATTGTAAGTCTGCACACCATCAGTGGTGCCTTGATCGGTGACACCGATGGCAACGCCTTCCTGTTCCAGATTACCTATGTTCATGGCGGAATCCGCCGTCTCACCCGTTCTGTGTTTGGTGTTGAAGGTATAGGTCGCCAATAGAGCGGCGGCCTGAACGGAGGATGTGACGGCAGAGATCGACATGGGCTTTTGTCTCTTAAGGCAGCTTATTGCTGCAACAAACAGTATACGTCATTTTCGGTCTTTATTGTAGTTCTATTGTGGATGTTAAGGATGCATTAACCCGACGTTACTTCTTTCTTACCATCGGCAAAAAACCAGTTGCGCCAATAGATTGCAGTCGTTTGTCGTCTAAACATGATGGCATGTAGACCGGCGCTGACGACGAGCATAAAGAAAGCTGCGAATAAAACATCGCTGAAAAAGTGGCCGCCCATGACGATTCTGGAGATTCCGAACAGGGTTCCCATCGCCATTCCGCCCCAGAAAAAACGTCGGGAGTAGTTGCGGCGTGTACCGCGCGAGGGCAGAGGAAGTAAATAAGCAAAGCTTGTCAGATAGAAGCCAAAAGCGGCATCGCCAGCAACGAAGGAGTCGTTTTTATGATGCGTCTTTTGCAAAATGAGAGGTGGAGAAAAAGTTGCCGTCCCGCCGAATTCGGTGATCTCGCGCGGTCTCGCCCGGCCCCAGTGATCCTTCAGAACAATATTGGCAACCAATCCAGGTCCGATTACCAGTGCGAGAAACAAAAAAAACCAGCCTTTGCTGTCGATGCGGAGGAGGGGTTTTCGCAGCAAGGCCGTGGTCACTGCTAATAATACAAAGGCCACGCCTAAAGCGCGGGCGCCGTCATAGGCCAAGCGATGCATGAATAAAAAGAAAGGATGCTCCGCCCACAAAAACCCTTTGTTGATCGTATAAAACCATCCGGATATTGTGAGATCAATAGTCGGCCAGATTACCAGACTGGCCAGCACCAGCATCACAACTAATAGAAACGCAAGCAGAGGAGATTTCATTCCTCAACCAGTTTGAGCGTCAGGCATTTGGCCGCACCCCCTGACTTTAGAAATTCTGTAAGCGCTACCGTCACGGGCATAAAGCCTGCGCAGCGTAATTTGTCCTGCAACTCGGTCGAGGCATTATTCATAAAAACATAATTGTTCAGATCGACAGCGTTGCAGGCGAATTTTATGGCGTCGTCTTCACCCACAATAATACGCTTATTTTCCGGCACAATATCTGCGATGGCTTTTTGCGTCGCTGCATCGAAAGCTGGCGGGAAATACATCAAATATCCGCCTTCAAGCGGACATAGACAGGTATCAAGGTGATAAAAACGCGGATCGACCAGATGCACAGGCACCGTGCGGCGGCCAAAGAATTTTTCCAGAAGTTTCGGGGCCGTGTCATCGGAACGGAATCCGTACCCGGCCCAGATGAGTTCCTGTCCGCGGTCGAACAGGGCATCGCCTGCGCCTTCGAAGGCAATATCCTGTGGCCAAGGTAGAATTTCAAAGCCATTCTGCTCGAACCAGTTTTTGAAAAATGGCTCTTCGCCCTGACGCTCCTTTGAGCGAAAACGGCTGACGATTGCTTTTTTGCCCAGCACCATTCCGGCATTGGCGGTAAACACCATATCCGGCAATCCCTTTTGTGGCGGTACAAAAACCAGATTTGACTGTGTTTCCAGCGAGCGCTTCAGGTTTTTCCACTGCGTTTGGACCCGCGATGCATCGGTTTTGCCTAGCCCTTCTGCCATCCACGGATTAATGACATAATCCACGCCGAAGAAAGTCGGCTCGCACATCAGGATTTTTTGTTTATGTTCGGGCGTTGAGGATGAGAACATGGGCTTGGTTATTCTTTCGTAAGGCGGCGATTAGGAATGACGAATCGCATCAGATTGATTGATCAAAATTAGTATATGATTAATGAAATCCAAGGCAAATTCTTGTTATGCGGCAACGCAACAAAAAGGAAACGCAGTGAAGACTGTCTGGGGCAAATTTATAGGTGGGGCTTTAGGGCTGGCAGCAGGCGGCCCCATTGGCGCTGTGGTTGGCTTTCTTATCGGCCATGTCCATGATCTGCGCCTGCAAGACGGCGGCTTCGATGCTTTTCCGATCAGCGATTTTTACGGCAGCCATTATACGGGCAATACCCAGCAGGCAACTTTTACGATGGGTGTTATTGTCCTCGGCGCCAAAATGGCGAAGGCCGACGGTCGCGTCACACGTGCGGAGATTGAGGCTTTCAAGCGGGTATTTCAGGTGGCGCCCGGGCAGGAGGAAAAGGTCGGCAAGTTGTTCGACAGCGCCCGCGAAAGCGCGCAGGGGTTCGAGCCTTATGCTTTCCAGATGGCGCAGGTTTTCACAAGGCCGGTGCTGGAAGAAATTCTGGGCGGTCTTTTCGTTATTGCAGCCGCCGATAATGCGGGGCTTAGCCCGGCAGAAATAAAATTCCTGAAACGGGTTGGCGGCATTTTCAATTTCGACCAGCGTGATTTTGCCCGCATCGCGGCGCGCGCCGGTGTGCATATCAGTGAGCCAAATGCGAACAAATCTTCAAGCGTAAGCGACGATTCTTTTGCCATCTTGGGCGTGATAGAGACGGCGACGAATGAGGAGATCAAGGCCGCTTACCGCACGCTTATCCGCGAACATCACCCGGATAAACTGGTAGCGCAGGGCATGGGGCCTGAACTTATCGCCAACGCCAACGAGAAAATGAAGCGCATTAATGTCGCTTACGACACCGTGTGTAAGATGAGAGGCATCAAGTAATGACTGATCTTATTCGTTACACTTCGCCCAACTTCAATGACCGCGATCCGGCTGTAGCCTTGCAGTTCATTGTCCTGCATTACACTGGGATGAAAACTGGCGCGGAGGCGCTGGAGCGGCTATGCGATCCGAACTCGGAAGTCAGCTCGCATTACCTGATTGAGGAAGACGGGCGCGTGTTTCAGCTGGTTGATGATGCCAAACGCGCGTGGCACGCAGGCAAAGCTTCATGGCGCGGCATAACGGATATCAATAGTGCCTCTATCGGGATTGAATTGGTCAATCCCGGGCATACGCACGGTTATCGCCCCTTTCCAGCGGCGCAGATTTCGGCGCTGAAAGATCTTTTAGGTGAGCTGATTGAAAAACATCGGCTATCGCCCATAGGCGCAATAGTAGCGCATGCAGATGTAGCGCCTACGCGGAAGGAAGATCCCGGTGAGTTGTTCCCGTGGCAAGAACTAGCTGAGGCTGGTTTTGGTGTCTGGCCTGAACCGCAACCACGCGATTACGGCCATGCCGAAGATAGGGAAGTGCAGAATATGTTGCGCGAGATCGGTTACGACTGTCCTCAAACCGGTGCCTATGACCGTGAAACAAGGCCTTCGATCATCGCTTTTCAAAGACATTATGAGCCGAACAACCTCACCGGAACCCCGGAGCGGGAAACCATTGCCCGTTTGCGTGCTCTAGCCAGGACCATAAAGTAGCCCCCTGTACGGGGCGCATCTTTTCTGAAACCGGGATCAAGCCATGTTGCGTGTCGGCAAGTTCGGTGGCGGCATTGGTAAAGAGCCTAGTTTGAAGGGCTGAAGATAAGATTGCGATATCAGTTATCGGTGATAATTCCCGCAACGCTTTTGGAATGGGGCTAAAAGCTTTAGCTATATCCCGTCCCATATCCCGCTTATGTAGCGGCATCATATCGGGAAGTTTTTCCAAGTCACCCCATTGCCAAGCTTTAAATTCTGGCCCCTGGTAATTGGTATAGCTTTCAAGATCTAAGAAAGTGTTCTCTGGCGCTAGAAAGGCAAAGCAACTGACAACGGCACGCAAGGCACGAAT
>Ga0206916_1052_pt2 | contig 24813 bp, 21 predicted proteins | sample Alteio_BWOrgHeat_71_FD_152957 | JGI IMG/M metagenome (GOLD analysis project Ga0206916, IMG submission 152957) | Enriched cells from forest soil in Barre Woods Harvard Forest LTER site, Petersham, Massachusetts, United States -... | ecosystem: Environmental > Terrestrial > Soil > Temperate forest >... | reverse complement strand
ATATTGCAGAGCGAGGAACAATTTAATTTCTAAGAACGTATTCGGGTATTTTTTTAGAGTAGTTTCGTTCAATAAATTATTCAGGTATTTCGCAGCCTCGTCATATTTTTCAGCGAAGAAGCAAGCCGACACTCTATAGTTAATATAGATAATATATTCAGGTAAATTAAGTTTGTTTATTTCATAGTCTTCAAATAATTCTTTTGCTTCACCGTACATCATTTTTTCTGTACGTTCAGCTAAATAATATTGCTGTTTTGCCAGCAGTATTGCAGGAGAGAATGTATATAAAGAATAATTTGATACAAACATTGGTATTGCTTCGCTTATATCATCAATAGACTTATGCAGTTTAGCACTGTTGCTGGTAAGTTTATAGTATTCGATTTTAAGGTAATCAAGTACTAATATCAGGTGATAATAAGTAGCATCCAGATAGTACTGGTCAAAGATTGCCTGAATAGATTCAAAGGTTGTTTCCATGTCTGGCTTGGCAACCTGCTCAATCTTCAATTCATGAAAAATATTAATGAATGACTGGAAGACAAAAAGGCGGTGTGATTGATATAGGTTTGCAATATTGTTCATCTCGCTGCGCATCAGCTCCAGCCCTATTTTATCAACTTCATTTCCTGTTAAAAAGTATTCTCCGTATTTTTTAAAATAATTTCCAAGCATATCTTCTGCTTTGTCAAGAGCAAGCATGTATGCAACATGTCGGTTATATAATTGAGAATAGGCAAAATGATCTTCGGGAGTATTTATTAATAATTTCTTAAGAGTTTTATATATGATGGTTAGTTCATTTGACAAATCATAATCAAGAAGTTCTTTCTCTAACTTCTTTAATGAAGCAATCGCAATAGCGCGTTTCTTTGTAAAAATAATATCATGTACAGTTGCAACCTTTTTAATCAGGGAAGTTCTCGGACTTTCCATTTCCTGAAGCAGATACTCTTCAATTTTTTGATTTAATCTGGATCGTAAGGTATAATAAGCATTGTTATTTACTTCCAGCTCTTCCATAATACGGGTATCGGAAAGCTGTTTCTCTCGCATGAATTTTAATAAATAAGCAGATTTTTCTGCGTTGCTGTTTATTAGAGAGTCGTAAATAGCTGTATAGTCTTTGGTGGACAGCTGTTTAATGATATTTTTAAGCTTCGACATGAAAAGTGGTTATTAAACTATACAAATTCAGTTACTAGTATATGTTTGCTCTAGCTAAAGTAGTAAAAGCATGTAATATTATCTAGCTATTATAAATATATTAATACACAATCAATTACTCCAATTTAGACCTAAATAAAAACCAAACAAATATCAAAAGTCAGTTCACTTGGCTTCAAGCTTCGCTTTTAAATTCACTAAGCTAGCGTTTAGCTGGTCACCTACTATTTTCTCCATGTTCATAAACAATAACACCAGATTCATCGGGTATGGTTTACTGCCTTCAAAGCTCCATGTTACTTTAGATTCTTCTTCATCCAGCGCTGTTACTTCTATATTAGCATTGTGCACAGCTTTAAACGGTTTGATGAATCTCAGTTCCATATCAATACGTTTATTCGGAGTTATTTTCTTTATTTCTAATTCACCCTTTCCAATATCATTTACCTTGCTATCCCATGTAGCTGTGAAGCCCACAGCACCATCCGTACCGGTATATTTTTTTATTTGAAGAAGGTCTTTTTTCGCCCAGACACTATATTCCTCCTGGTTTCTTATCAACGAAATATAATTGAAAACTTCAGGACTCGCTCTGTATATGACAATGCTTCTTGAAACACTATAGGTGCGATTAATGAAAAAGGCTATTGTTAGAGCAAGTACGGCTAATGAAAAGAGGGTAATTAAAATAGTGTTTATTAAACGCTTCATATTATTTTATTATATCATTCACACAGGGTAAATATAAAAGTGACTCAGGGCTTTTGATAAATAAATATACAAATTAAATATTAAAAAAAGCGTTCTGCGTATTGAATGCAGAACGCTTAAGTGGAGAATATCGGGTTCGAACCGATGACCTCTTGACTGCCAGCCAAGCGCTCTAGCCAGCTGAGCTAATCCCCCCTTGGGAATGCAAAGATATTCTTTAAATCTGATTTACAATACACGTTTGGCCTTAATCAGAATACTTTCATAGTAGCTTACATATAAGTCACTTTCAACTACACCAAGTTTAGTAGAAGAATGAATGAATTTTACATCGCGTGGACCGTTTACAACGCTTACCAGGCCTGCGTGAACAACTTTTGTGTCACCCTTTTTATCCGTAAAAAACACCAGGTCACCCGGGGCTAATTCACTGTAATTGATAGTTGTGCCCACGTTACTTTGCTCTGCTGACGTGCGAGGTAACGTGATATTTATTTCTTTGAAGCATAATAACATAAGACCTGAACAATCCATTCCGGCCCTGCTTGTTCCTCCAAATTTATATGGTGTGCCAATATATGATCGGGCAACAGATATGACTTTGTCAGCTTTTTCGTTACTTTGATGTGCGTTTTCTTTTACTTTCTTTTCTTTTGTTGGTTTTTGTTTGCTGCCTGCACAATTCAAAAGTAATGCACAGGAAAAAAACAAAAGAAGTATAGACAACTGGCGCATTCGTAGTGATTTTATTAAATGAACTAATATGTGTGGAATTACGGGAATTTTTGCATTTAATCAAATAGGTGCATTTTATATGATCAATTTGGGCAAGAGTATAGACTTGCTCGCACACAGAGGGCCTGATGGTAGAGGTACATATATTGATGAACTGATAGCTCTTGGACACAGACGCTTATCGATCATAGATACAATAAATGGCCGGCAACCCATGCACGATGTTTCTAACCGTTATATGATTATTTTTAACGGCGAAATATTTAATTATAAAAATTTAAAACAGCAGCTTATATCAGAATTTGGTTGTGTGTTCGCGACGGATTCGGATACGGAAGTTTTACTTTATGCTTACCTGAACTGGGGTGTTGATTGTTTGCCAAAACTGAATGGTTTTTTTGCTTTTGCAATCTATGACAAACACACGCATGAAATATTTATTGCAAGAGATCGCTTCGGAGTAAAGCCATTATTGTATTATAAGGATGAAGATAAATTTATCTTTGCTTCGGAAATGAAATCCGTTTTGGCTTATAATGTTCCGAAGGAAATTGATTGGGCATCTGTGCGTCAATATTTCACTCTTGGGTATATACCTGAGCCAAATTCCATTTTTAGAGATGTAAAAAAAATTGAAGCAGGCAGCTACTTGCTGATTAACAAATCCAGGTTTGTTTCAAGAAAATATTATCAGGTTGCAGAGCAGACTGCCAGAAAACACAGTGATTCATTTGAAGATGCTGCAATAAAAGTAAAATCCTTCATTGATCAGGCTATCCATGACAGGCTGGTTTCAGATGTACCTGTAGGCGCATTTCTTAGTGGCGGCATTGATTCGTCAATAGTTGTCGCATCGGCATCAAAGCAAATAGAGAATTTAAATACTTTTTCAATAGGCTTTAAAGACGCGGGCTTTTATGATGAAACAAAGTCAGCTGAACGTGCGGCTAAAGCTTTCAATACAAGACACACCTCGTTTGTGCTAAGTCGTACAGATTTGGCAGATAATATTATGGGATGCCTCGAAAGTATGAGCGAGCCTTTTGGAGACACATCTTCATTACCTTTATATGTACTGTCTAAAAAGGTCGCGCCTTCTATGAAGGTTATATTGTCAGGCGACGGAGCAGATGAGCTGTTTGGCGGTTACAACAAACACAGGGCAGAGTGGCTGGTTAATAATCCGAATTGGCAAATTCGGATGGCACAATTGTTCCAACCTTTTTCAAAGATGTTTTCGGGGGGCAGAGATTCTGCATGGAGTGATAAAGCAAGACAAATGCGCAAGCTTACCGAAGGTATGAATTTAAAAGATGCTGAACGGTATTATCTATGGTGTTCATCGATCCCTGAAGCCCAGCAAAAAGAATTGTTTCATTTAGGCATATTGGATAACGAAGAATACCTGGCCAGAAAAAAAGATATTTTACGCAGATTCAAACAAGTTTCGAATGATTTAAATACGGTCTTGCATACGGATATGGAATTGGTATTGATAGGTGATATGTTGCATAAGGTAGACTCAATGTCTATGGCAAATAGTCTGGAAATTCGTGAACCACTGATTGATTATCGTTTAGTTGACTACGTATCTTCGTTACCTGCTAGTTACAAGATAAATAAAGATGGAGGCAAACAGTTATTGAAGCATGCCTATAAAGAAGAACTACCAGCTGAAATTCTCTCAAAACCAAAACATGGTTTTGATGTGCCACTCCTGGCAATATTTTCTAAAGAATTAAAAACATGGATTTTAGACGAACTTCTTAGTCAGAAATTTATCGAAGAACAAGGTGTTTTTAATTGGAAATATATAAACAACATAAGAATAGGTATTCAGAAAAACAGCAATATAGACGAAGCACAGCTATGGACACTAATTGTTTTCCAATTTTGGTGGAAGAAATTCATGAAGTAAGCGATAAAATCAGCAGAAATAGTATTTTTGTAGAATAAGTTTTTGATTGTTTTAAAACAATCATGCAATTGAAATTAAAAAAGTAAAATGAAGAAGGCATTAATTACTGGAGTTACAGGTCAAGATGGCGCTTATTTAAGCGAATTTTTATTGAAAAAAGGATACGAAGTTCACGGCGTCAAGAGAAGATCTTCATTATTTAATACCGACCGTATAGATCACTTGTATGTTGATCAGCATGAAAAAAATGTAAAGTTCAAATTACATTACGGTGATTTAACAGACTCTACAAATTTAATCCGCATCATTCAGGAAGTACAGCCGGATGAAATTTACAATTTAGGAGCCATGTCTCACGTAAAAGTAAGTTTCGACACACCTGAGTATACGGCAAACGCAGATGGTATAGGCACACTAAGAATTCTTGAAGCAATACGGATCTTAGGGCTGGAGAAAAAAACAAAAATATACCAGGCATCAACTTCTGAACTATATGGATTAGTACAAGAAGTACCCCAAAAAGAGACAACTCCTTTTTATCCGCGTTCTCCGTATGCGGTTGCCAAGATGTATGCATACTGGATCACGGTTAATTACAGAGAAGCATACAATATGTTTGCATGTAATGGAATTTTATTCAACCATGAATCACCATTACGAGGTGAAACGTTTGTTACGAGAAAAATTACTAGAGCTGTAGCGCGCATTGCTTTAGGTGCTCAGGATAAAATTTATTTGGGTAATCTTGATTCAAAGCGTGACTGGGGCCACGCAAAAGATTATGTAGAAGCAATGTGGCTGATCTTGCAACAGAACAAGCCGGAAGATTTCGTGATTGCTACAGGAGTAACAACCACTGTCAGAGATTTTGTTAAAATGGCATTTGCTCGTGTAGGTATTGAAGTAGAATTCAAAGGAAAAGGAATTAAAGAAACAGCTACTGTAAAATCATGCAAGAACAAAGAGTTCCAGGTAAAAAAAGGAACGGTTGTGGTTGCTGTAGATAAAAAATATTTCAGACCGACAGAAGTAGATTTATTGATTGGAGATCCGACAAAATGCCGCAAAAAATTAAAATGGAAACCAAAATACAATCTTGAAATGTTGGTAAATGAAATGGTTGATTCAGATGTTCAATTGTTTAAAAAAGACGAATACTTGAGAAAAGGTGGTTTTAAAACATTGAGTCAAAACGAATAGTAATGCAAAAGAATAGCAGAATATATGTGGCCGGACATAGAGGCATGGTTGGGTCGGCACTTGTGCGGTTGCTGGAGAAAAAGGGCTTCTCGAATATCATTACCCGTACGTCTAAAGAGCTTGACTTAAGAGATCAACAACAGGTTCAGACTTTTTTTAAAAACGAAAAACCTGAATACGTATTTCTGGCTGCCGCTAAAGTAGGAGGCATACAGGCGAATAATATTTATCGGGCAGATTTCATTTACGATAATCTTATTATGGAAGCAAATGTCATTCATCAGGCATTTGAAACCAAAGTTGAGAAGTTGTTATTCTTAGGTTCTTCGTGTATCTATCCTAAAATGGCACCACAGCCATTGAAAGAAGATTATCTGTTGACTGGAATATTAGAACCAACAAATGAGCCCTATGCAATTGCCAAAATTGCAGGAATCAAAATGTGCGAAGCGTACAAAGATCAATATGGCTGCAATTTTATTTCTGCTATGCCTACAAATTTGTATGGTCCCAACGACAATTATGATTTGAATAATTCACATGTGTTGCCTGCTTTGTTGCGCAAATTTCATGAAGCAAAAAAAACAGGCGCCAAATCTGTTGAAGTATGGGGCTCAGGGTCTCCGTTACGTGAGTTCTTACATGTAGACGATCTTGCAGAAGCATGTTTCTTTCTGATGGAAAGTTACAATGATAAAGGTTTTGTAAATATCGGAAGTGGCGTAGATTTAAGTATTAAAGAATTGGCAACACTGGTAAAAGAGGTTGTTGGTTTTGAAGGAGATCTGGTTTTTGATAGCTCCAAGCCGGATGGTACGCCTCGTAAACTGATGGATGTTTCTAAAATCGAAAAATTAGGTTGGAAATATAAGATCGGTTTAAAAGACGGTATAACCTCAGTATATAAAGAAGCGTTTAAATCGGAATAAATAATTATAGTATGACCATCAGATGCGATAAGTAAGTAATGCAAAAAAAACATATACTATATATCACATACGATGGTCTTACAGATTTTTTAGGGCAGTCTCAAGTGTTACCATATATTTTAGGTTTAGAAGAAAAGGGTTATCGGTTTTCTATTTTAAGTTTTGAAAAATCTGAAAAATTTAATTCGAATAAATTTATAATTGAAGAGCTGATTTCGGCTAAACATATTACGTGGTATCCCAAAACATACCACAAACGATTTTCTATTTTAGCAACGATCTGGGATCTTTTAATGGGCTGCCTATTTCTGTGTAGACTACATGCAAAGGATAAGTTTGATGCTGTCCATTGCCGGAGCTATATCCCGGCAATTATGGGGCTGATTTCAAAAAGTATTTTCAAGACCAAATTCATTTTTGACATGCGAGGCTTTTGGGCCGATGAGCGCGTGGATGGAGGCCTTTGGAATTTAAAAAATCCTGTATTTAAATCCGTGTATCTGTTTTTTAAATGGGTTGAAAAAAAATGTTTGCTTCATGCCGACTATGTTGTAACATTAACAAAGAATAGTTATGCTGAAATGAAAACATGGAAATACATTTCAGATGAAACAAAATTTAAAATTATTCCATGTTGTGCAGATCTGAATATTTTCTCTGTAAAAAACCTTTCACAAGATGTGCTGAAAAAAAAGAAGGATGCTCTTAATATCAATAACCGGATAGTGATAAACTATCTCGGCTCAATTGGTACATGGTACATGATAGATGAGATGTTTGAGTACTTCATTGAATTTAAATCAAGCTACCCCAATGCTGTTTTTTTATTCATCACTCCTGAAAAGGAAGAAGACATGTTTGCGCTTGCCCAAAAGCATGGTTTAACAAAGGATGATATTCGTGTAGTAAAAGCGCAAAGAAAAGAAGTGCCTTATTATCTTGCAATGAGCAATTACGCGTTGTTCTTTATAAAACCTTCTTACTCTAAAAAAAGCTCTTCGCCCACAAAACTTGCTGAGATTATGGCAATGGGTGTGCCGCTGATTTGTAACGGGAATGTGGGAGACGTAGAAGAACAGGTATTGAAGGCCAAAGCGGGCATTATACTGAAGTCTTTTGATAATGCTTCTTATATGAAAAGTGTTCAGGTATTAAAAAATAATATATCGGAAGTCTATCAAAAAAATACAGCATTGAATTTTGTAGAAAATAATTTTTCCTTAAAAAATGGAGTTGCCCTATATTCAGAAATTTATTCAGAAATATTTTCATGATACCATATAATCAATCTTCTATTTCCTCTGTTCAGGTTGGTAAAACACGTATCGATGCTTTTGCTTCAGAAGACAATATTGATATTGATACGGTAGAATCTTTTGGTGCCGAATGGTCTGCGTTTCACACGTTCAACGAAGATGAAATCTATAATGCCGGAGATAATTATTTTGACATTATTCCGACGAATATTTTAAATAAAACAACCAACGCTCTTGATGTAGGTTGTGGTACCGGTCGCTGGTCCTATTATTTGGCCGATAAGGTGGGTTTTATTGAATGCATTGATCCGAGTAAAGCAGTTATAGCGGCATCAAATCTGTTACGTAACAAGAACAATATTCGAATATCAAAAGCTTCTGTAGACAATATACCGTTTGCTGATGCTACTTTTGATCTGGTTTTTAGTCTGGGTGTATTACATCACGTGCCGGATACTAAAAAGGCAATCGGTAAGTGTGTAGACAAGCTTAAACCCAATGGACATATATTATTGTATCTGTATTATAATCTTGAAAATCGGGGATTGTTTTTTAAAACACTGTTCTATTTGTCAAATTCGATTCGCTGGATAGTAAGTAAATTTCCGGGTTTCATTAAGATATTTGTTTGCAATTTACTGGCAATATTTTTTTATATGCCTTTTGTATGGTTATCACGTATACTCATTCAGTTGAAAATATCATCAAAGGTTGTTTCCAGAATTCCATTGTCGTGGTATGCAGATAAATCGTTTCATATTATCCGAAACGATTCTTTGGATAGATTCGGTACACCATTAGAACAACGATTCTCTAAACAACAGATTGCAGATATGCTGGTAAGTGCCGGTTGTACAAATATTGTTTTTGCTGATAATGCGCCTTTTTGGAGAGTAATTGCCCAAAGAAAATGACTGTAAAAAGAATCGTTGTAGTGTGTCCGCATCCTGAGGGTGTAGCTCCCGGGCAGAGACTGAAGTACGAACAATATTTTCAGTATTTCAGAGACAATGGGATTGAGGTCGATGTTAAACCATTTATGTCAGACCGGTTTTGGAAGATTGTTTATAAGAAAGGACATTTTCTCGAAAAGATTTTCTGGACGATATACGGATATCTAAAACGAATAGTATTAATACCCTTTTTGCCATTTTACGATGGGGTATATCTGTTTTTAAATGTTACACCATTTGGCAAACCACTGCTTGAAAGTATTTATTTGTGGATGAATCCTAACGTTGTATATGATATCGATGATTTAGTTTTCTTAGGTAATACATCAAAGGTAAATAGTCTGGTTTCACTATTTAAGCGTCCTGAAAAATACACATACCTGATGCGGCATGCTAAACACGTTATCGTATGCACCCCGTATCTGGCAGAATTTGCATTGAAACAAAACCAATTTGTTACAGACATTTCTTCCACTATTGATACGGATAAATATATTCCTGTAAACCCGTATGAAAACAACCGTCCGCTGACTATTGGTTGGTCCGGTAGTCACAGTACCTTAAAATATTTTTTTCTATTAAAAGATATTTTGCTTGAATTAAAACAAAAGCATGATTTTAACATATTAATCTTTGGCGTAGATGAATGTGAGATTGAAGGCTTAAATATTAACGTTGTTCCTTTTGACGAAGTGCTTGAAGTGCGTACACTTCAGCAGATAGATATCGGAGTATATCCGCTTCCATTGGACGAACAATGGGTGTATGGCAAAAGCGGATTAAAAGCATTGCAATATATGGCTCTTGGAATTCCTACAATTGCGACGCGAATAGGTGCCAATCTGAGAATTATGGAGCATAATACTTCAGGATTATTGGTTACAACGCAACAAGAGTGGCTGGCAGCATTTAAAGAACTACTTACGGACTCTTATAAAAGAAGATTTATTGGAATGAATGGGCGCAGGCAAGTAGTAGCAAAATATTCGATCAATGCCAATAAAGAATACTACCTTGAAATAATTAAAAAAATAATAACATAGTTTCAGGCTATTTTTTCATTTTAAATGTCTTCTTCACATCATCTTTTTGTAGATAGTAAAGAAGCAAAATTGCAACAATATAAAACGGGAAGCCCTGAATTTTATAGCGCGCGAGGCTTCCGAAATTATAGGTTGTTACACCTACAAAAAATGAAAAAATTAACCCAAAAAGTAAACAGAATTGAATATTGACATCTTTGGACAAAAGAGCCACAGTATTTTTAAAACGCCTTTTATAGAATAAACGAATAGTGATAAAAAGCACGGCGAAGGATTCAAGTCCTGACAGCAACATAATAGGGTTCCTTGTTTCCCACAAATAAGGCCTGAATAAACTCACATTAATTGCCGCAGGAATTTTAGTTACATAACTGAATAACCCACCATCTATTTCGCCTAGATCATACGTTGAACCTTCGCTTTTTAAAGAAACAGAATGGACGTATTCGCGCTGTATTTTAGCTGTTTCTAATATTTTATCGCTTGAAAAGCGTTCTTTCTGAGCACCGAGCTGTGTTACCAGAATATAGCTAATAATTAAACTGACAACAATTATGAATGGTGCAATCATTGCTCTTAAAAATACATTTCTAATGTGTGTTTTATAGTGTTGGGTAACCATAAAAGAAAAGCAAGGAGCATAAGCTAATAAAATATATAGTTTTATTGTAAGTACGATATAGCCCGTAAATAAAATGTAAAAAACACAACTCAACTTAAATCGGTTATTGATGAAAATTCGATATAGATAATAATGTATAACGCATAGGCACGAAAAGCATATTGTATCTTTCAGAATGCCACTTCCCCAGACAATTAGACTGGGTGTGCAGAAAAATGCCCACGTGATAATTTTTTTATGGTTAGGATAAATTTCAAAAAATAGAGTTACAAGTCTCCAGATACACCAGAATGAAACATAACTAAACAGAAAAGTTGTTACCAGATAAGAATTAAAAGAGAACAAGTTTAAAAATGCAGTTATTTTAAGAACTATCAGCGTATCTGATGCATTTATATAATGCATGCCCAGAAATAAATTCTTAAGTTCGGTGTCGTCACCTGTTGGACTATAAAAAAAAATTCTGAAAAAATAATCCGGGCTTTCTAATATAAGATTGGCAAGAATACGCCCTTCATTATAGTATGTACCAATGTCGCCCCCTTTGTAATAAAAATTGAATACTAATGTAACGAATAAGCCTCCGAAGATTTTTAAAGAAAGACCGTAATAAATATATTTTTGGATGCTTTGGTCTTTATATAATAATTCAACAATGATCCGGGTGGCAACAAAAAACAGGAAAATATATACTGGCAGAAGAAAGTATTCGTATGAACTTATTAAATTCTTACTAATGGATAATTCATACGCCGAAAGTTTTTGAAAGCCCATTTATTACGAAGGAACACCTATTTATATTCTTGAAATTAACGAATAAATTGTATCTTGGACAATAAAACCTTCGATAATGAGTATTAAATTAGATTCCATTGATAAGAAAATCCTTGAGATTCTTCAAGCGAATGCTAAAATAACAAATTCGCAGTTAGCCACTGAAATTGGTTTATCGCCGGCACCAACACTTGAGCGCGTTCGGAAACTCGAAAATTTAGGGATAATTAAAAGCTATCATGCTGAGGTTGAACGTGAATTATTAGGCATAGGTACTGCCGTGTTTGTATCTGTTTCACTATCGGGTCACAAGAAACATCAGATCATGTCTTTTGTGAGCCAAATGAATGCAATTCCTGAAATAGTTGAATGCCATCACATCACCGGTTCAGGAGATTTTTTATTGAAAATTTTAGCTAAGGATATTAATTCTTATCAAAAATTGATTTTAGATAAACTTGTTGATATAGAAGAAATCGGCAATATGCAGTCGATGGTTATTCTTTCTACCTACAAGGATTCTAAAGTGATGCCTATTTCTTAATCTTTTTCAGACGTTCCAAACCGGCATTACAATTCTTTTTAATTTCTGAAATTGTGAAGGAGTATTTAGCATTGTCTAATTTTTCAACGCGTCGGATTGCATTTTTATAATAAGCTTCTGCACGTTGTGTAAAAGAGAGTTTTTCATACAATACACCTAGCTGATAAGAAGCATAAGTATAATTATACACAGCACCTTCATCACTTTTGTCTTCACCATATTTTATAACCTTTAAAAAAGATTTTTCAGCTTCGGCATTATTATTTAATCTGCTTTCAATCATTCCCAGATAGTAATAAGCCGAAAGCGAATAACCCATTTTGGTCATATTGCCAGATTCTGCATAGGCGGCAGTTTTCAATAAATAAAATTTAGATTTTTCTAAATCATTTTTTTCATAAAGGATTCTTCCTAAAAAATAACTGGCATAACGACCTGTATTTTCTTCATAGCCAGGCATGCCAATATTCACTTTGTAGTTAATATCGTAACAAATTTTTTCGCAATCAGCATAGTAGCCCATCTCCCAGGATAGCCGGGCATATACACGCTGGAAATACGGGTTGTCGGGAAAATTTTCAGACAAATATTTCGCATACGGGTAGGCTTCGCGTGGTTTATTTTCTTCGCTGTTATAAATGCGCAGCAAAAAATATTGAGCTTCAATACGTGTATAGAAGGCATTTGTGGCGCATTCCTTTAATTGAAAAAGACCAGTAGCCTTGTTTCCTTTAGGAAACAGGTTAACCAATGGCTTTAGCAACGGATATTCTTCTTTGATCCATTCAGAATAATAATTGAAGATAGATTCGCCAAATAAAAACTCCGGACTTAAATCCCCTCTTCCTTTTGTATAGGTTAAGTAATGCAATGCACTTTTCCCTTCAAAAGCAGCTTTTATATAACCTTTGTTTTCGGAGTAATATCGACCTTTAAAGCCATGAGCCGCACAAAGAAAAAATGCAGCTTCAATATTTTTATCGTCTTCTTTAAATAAATCCTCGCCCTTTTCTATTGCAATATCTGTATAGTATAGAAACTCCTTCTCGTATGCATTTGTATAATCCTCATTGTCTATATAAGGCATCATTTTCCACCAATTGCTGAGTGCCATTAAAAAGTAAGGCATCGGATGATCTGGGTATTGTGCTTTGATTCGTAAAAAATATGCTTCCGCTTTGTCAAATTTAAAATTGTACATATCATTTATGGCATCTGTTGCCTCAATCTGAACAACTCTATTAGCCAGCAACATACTTGTATCTTCCTGTGCGAAGCAGGAAAAACCGGACAAGAGAATGATCGTTGAAAACAGAAGCTTTATCATGTAAATTTTACTATTCGAAATCATTGTATAATTTTAACGAAACAATTGTACGTTTATTAAATTCTTGCAAAGATATATAAGTATGCAGCTATTAAAAGAATTATGTGCTATTCACGCACCTTCCGGTAACGAAGAACCTCTGAAAGATTTTATTCTGGAATATATACGTAAGAGTGTACAATATTGGTCACATAAGCCAACAATATATGAAGGTGGTGATCTGCAGGATTGCATTGTTTTGGTATTTGGCAATCCCCGTACGGCTGTTTTGGCGCATCTGGACTCCATAGGCTTTACGGTTGCATACAATAATCATTTACACCCTATTGGTTCACCACAGGTACAGGAGGGGTATAAGCTATATGGTAAAGATTCGAATGGCGAAATTGACGGAACATTGAAGATTGTTGACGAAGAATGGATTGTTGATAGCAACCGGATCATTGATAGAGGAACGGAATTGACATTTAAACCCGATTTTCGGGAAGAAGGAGAGTTTGTTTTAAGTCCATATTTAGATGATCGTTTAGGTGTCTGGACGGCTTTGCAACTCGCTTCTACACTTGAAAATGGTATCATTGCTTTTACCTGTTGGGAAGAACATGAAGGAGGATCTGTGGCATATCTGGCTCGTTGGATCTATGAAACATTTCAGGTAAAACAATCGCTGATCTGTGATATAACCTGGGTTACGCAAGGAGTTGAAGCCGGTAAAGGCGTTGCCATATCAATGCGCGATCGCATGATACCAAGAAAAAAATATGTAAACAGGATTATTGAACTGGCCAAACAATCCAGTATTCCCTTTCAATTAGAAGTAGAAGGTGCTGGGGCAAGCGACGGCCGTGAATTACAGCTTTCGCCTTATCCATGGGATTGGTGCTTCATTGGCGCACCCGAAAAAGACGCACATACACCCAATGAATGTGTACATAAAAAAGATATTGAGACAATGGTAGCGCTGTATCGGTATTTGATGGAGAAACTTTAAAAGGCGGAAAGCCTAAGGCTAAACGCTTAAAGTAAACAAATGTAATTACAAATAATATAAATTCTTTTATCTGAGAATAATCGAAAGGTATCGATTTAACTAAACCGAATCGAAAATCCAGAAGAATAATTCAAATCTAATAACAAGTAAATTCGTATATTTAAGATATGAAAAAGGCCACTGTAATTAATACGTTGAATGAATTTCCTAAGGAATTTGCTCTTGATGAACTTTTAGAGAAGCTGATTATTATTGATAAAATAGAAGTAGGCCTGAAAGAATCAAAAGAAGGGAAAACTGTTACCCATGCAGATGCTAAAAAAGAAATCTCTAAATGGCTAAAGTAGTCTGGACAAAGTCTTCTTTGAATGACTTAAAATTGATTTTTGAATATATTTCAATCGACTCTCATTTTTATGCATCTCGCTTTATAAATAAAATAGTTGATAGAGTTGAGCAATTGATTGTTTTTCCTGAATCTGGAAGAATTGTTCCTGAAAAAGAAGACACAACAATTCGTGAATTAATTGAAGGCAATTATAGAATTTTCTACCGCCTGCAAAAGAATAATGTAACTGTTTTAAGAATCCATAATTCTGCCCGAAGAATAAAAAAGTCAAGAAAATAGTCCTGCCAATAGCTAATAATCCATATATCTGAAGATGCTTTGTAATTTGTAATACCCGACATTATTTCTGATAATCATAAAAACTTACCTGAATCACATAAATCATTGTTCAGACACCTTACCCTTTCACCTAAAAAGCGTATTTTTGTAGCTTCGAATTAATAAAAGTATCATTATGTTGAATATTGTCTTATTTGGCCCTCCGGGAGCAGGTAAAGGAACTCAAAGTGAAAAACTCATTGCTAAGTATAAATTAGCACACCTTTCGACAGGAGATATTTTTCGTGACCACATTTTCCGTAAAACAGAACTTGGCGTAAAAGTTAAAGAATATATCGATAATGGTTTGCTGGTTCCGGACGAAGTTACGGTTGGCATTTTGAAAGCTGCTATTGAAGCGAATGCTGGTGCAACAGGTTTCATTTTCGATGGTTTTCCAAGAACAGTACACCAGGCAGAAGTGTTAGACAACATGCTTGCAACACTAAACACAAAAATCCATTCTGTTGTTGCATTAGATGTAAATGAAGAAGAGTTGAAAAAGCGTATCGAAATCCGCAGACAAACTTCCGGTCGTGCAGATGATGATGCAGTGAAAGTATTAAAACGCATCGACGAATATTTCAATAAAACAATCCACGTGCTTCCATACTACGAAGCACAAGGTAAAGCAGTTAAGGTGCAAGGTATCGGCGAGATTGAAACAATCTTTGCGGCTATTTGTAAAGCTGTAGATTCAGCAAAATAAAATAATCATGCGTTAAGCCTTCGGTTTTTCGCTTTAAGCAAACAAAAGTGGCTTCATCCAACTTTATAGATTACGTAAAAGTCTGCTGCCGCTCCGGTAAAGGAGGCGCAGGCGCAACGCATTTTCGCAAAGAAAAGCATACACCACTGGGTGGTCCGGATGGTGGAAACGGCGGCCGTGGCGGACACATTATTTTAAGAGGTAATGTTCAGCTATGGACATTGTTGCACTTAAAATATACCAAACACGTGATTGCAGAAGATGGCGAACGTGGTGGCACAAACCGTGCTTCGGGCGCACAAGGTAAAGACCAGATCATGGAAGTGCCATTGGGTACTATTGCACGTGATCCGGAAACAGGCGAGAAAATTGCTGAAATTACAGAAGACGGACAGGAAATTATCCTGATACCAGCAGGCAGAGGTGGTTTAGGAAATGAACACTTCAAAACTGCCACCAATCAGGCTCCGCACTATGCACAACCAGGCGAACCGGGGATTGAAGCATGGGTAGTGTTGGAATTAAAAGTATTGGCAGATGTAGGCTTGGTTGGTTTCCCGAATGCTGGAAAATCTACCTTATTATCAAAAGTATCAGCAGCGAAACCGGAGATTGCGGACTATGCATTTACAACCTTGGTACCTAATCTGGGTGTTGTACAATACCGTGACTACCGTTCGTTTGTAATGGCTGATATTCCCGGCATTATAGAAGGGGCGGCTGAAGGCAAAGGCCTTGGAATCCGATTCCTCAGACATATTGAGCGAAATTCAATCTTATTGTTTTTAGTAGCAGCGGACTCAAAAGACATTCGCGCAGAGTACGAAATACTACTGAATGAACTTCAAAAATACAATCCGGAGTTGTTACATAAAGACAGGATACTGGCAATCTCGAAATCAGACATGCTGGATGATGAATTGAAAGCGGAGATCAAAAAAGATTTGCCGAAAGGTGTTCCTTCCTTATTCTTCTCTTCATATCTGAATCAGGGGCTTACAGAAATGAAAGATTTGCTGTGGAATACCATGGTGAAGCAAAAAGACGACTTTATAAAATAATTCAATAATCAGAATTTGGTGTCATATTGTCAGAAAAACAGCTTGGCAAACTTATTGACAATCATTCTCTGGCAAATCATATTATACTTATGGCTAACGAAGAAGTGAACGAAGAACAAAAAGATAATTCTGCTGAAAAAGAGGTAGTTACTGAAGCTGCTGAACAAGCTCCGGAATTGTCTGAGTTGGATAAAGTGATGGCTGATGCAGCCGAGTGGAAGGATAAATATGTCAGATTATATGCTGAATTTGACAATTATAAAAGACGCACCAGTAAAGAGCGTATCGACTTGTTAAAAACGGCGAACGAAGACTTAATGTCTAGCTTGATTCCGATTGTTGATGATTTTGACCGCGCATTAAAAAATATCCCTGCAACGGAAGAAACAAAAGTTCTTCGCGAAGGTGTGGAACTGATTCATAATAAATTCAATAAAACACTTCAGCAAAAAGGCCTTACACCAATGAATGCACAAGGCGAAGTATTTAATAGTGAATTACACGAAGCAATTACGCAAATACCAGCACCTTCTGAAGACTTAAAAGGCAAAGTTGTTGACGAAGTAGAAAAAGGATATTACCTGGGGGAAAAAGTAATCAGATACGCGAAAGTTGTTATTGGAGCTTAAGAAATGGCAAAGAGAGATTATTACGAAGTATTAGAGATTTCTAAATCTGCTTCAGCGGACGAAATAAAAAAAGCATACCGCAAGTTAGCAATTAAATATCACCCGGATAAAAATCCGGACAATCCTGCGGCTGAAGAAAAGTTTAAGGAAGCAGCTGAAGCTTATGAAGTCTTAAGTTCTCCTGAAAAACGTCAGCGTTATGATCAATATGGCCATCAGGCTGCCGGCGGTGGCGGATATGGTGGCGGTATGAATATGGATGATATATTCTCTCAGTTCGGGGATGTATTTGGCGGCGGCGGCTCTCCGTTTGAAAGCTTCTTTGGCGGAGGCGGTTCAGGCCGTGGCAGAGGAGTTCGTAAAGGTTCAAACCTTCGCATTAAGTTGAAATTAAACTTAGAAGAAATTGCGAATGGTTGTGAAAAGAAAATAAAAGTAAAGCGTCAGGTTGCGTGCGACGATTGTAGCGGAACGGGAGCTAAGAATGGTGCTGTTCAGAAATGTACGGCATGTAACGGTACCGGTCAGGTGAAGAAGGTGGTAAATACCATGCTTGGACAAATGATGTCTGCTACTACCTGTTCGGTATGTAACGGAGAAGGCACAACAATTACAGACAAATGCACTACTTGCCGCGGACAAGGAACAGTAGAAAAAGAAGAAACCATTACCATTAAAATTCCGGCAGGCGTTGTAGACGGTATGCAGTTGTCAATGAGCGGAAAAGGAAACATGCCTCCGAGAGGTGGTGTTGCCGGTGATTTGTTGATATTGATTGAAGAAATTGAAGACGAACATTTAAAACGTGACGGTTTAAATATTATCTATGAATTGTATGTGACATTCTTTGATGCGGTATTCGGTACCAGCGTTGAAGTACCTACGGTAGATGGTAAAGTGAAAATAAAAATTGAACCGGGCACACAAAGCGGCAAAATTCTTCGCTTACGTTCTAAAGGATTGAAAGACGTTAACAGCTACCAGAAAGGTGACCAGTTGATTTACGTAAATGTATGGACACCGCAGACACTTTCAAAAGAAGAAAAAGAGTTGCTTACAACGATCCAGGAATCGGAGAACTTTAAGCCAAATCCAGGCAAGAACGATAAGTCATTCTTTGAACGCATGAAAGAATTCTTTTAAGAATCAGATTTAATATATTACAAAGCCTTCCAGTAATGGAAGGCTTTTTTATTTAAAACAGTTATTCATTTTTTGTAATATTGTTTGATTTCTAAAAGTATCAGCATGAACATACGTTCCGGATTTTTATCAAAAGCATATATTTATATTATAGTTTTTTTTGGCATTTTATATTGCCTTATTTCTCTGGTCAATCATTATTATTTCAGGACTTATGCATTTGATCTGGGAATTATTAATAATTCAATCTGGGATTATGCGCATTTCAGATGGAACAGCAATACAGTAATGCAACCATCTTTTGATAATTTATTAAGCGACCATTTTACGCTGCTTCCTATTTTATTTTCACCGTTGTATTGGGTATTCGGATCATATACATTATTGGTAGTACAGATTGCGGCACTGTTACTGGGCGGTTATGGCATATATAAACTTGTCTATCTAAAATCAGAGAATAAAATTTTAGCATCCCTTGCAACCATTCATTTCTTCTCGTTTTGGGGAATTTATTCAGCACTGGGATTTGATTATCATGACAATGTAATTGCTGCAGCCTTATTACCCATGTTTTTTTATTATCTGGAATGTTCGAAATGGAAATATATATGGTTTTATTATATACTTATTTTGATCAGTAAAGAGAACATGGCTCTGTGGATGGTTTTTGTTTGCTTAGGCGCAGCCATACTTAACTTTAAGGACGCTAAAAAAAGAAACAGATTGATTGCCATGTCTGTGTTGTCAGGCGTTTATATGATCTGTATTATTAAGTTCGTGATTCCGTTTTTGGGTAATGCCGATCGTGCTTATTTACATTTTCATTATAGTGCATTAGGCGCAGATATGAAAGAAGCTTTTCTTTTTATAGTACAGCATCCATTCGATGCATTCATGCTGCTGTTTGAAGACCCTTCCGGACAAGGCGCCGAAGTATATAAAAAACAATTGCACATCGCAATACTGTTAAGTGGAGGGTATTTTCTTTTATTCCGCCCGCAGTATTTGATCATGCTTATTCCCATCTATGCACAAAAGTTATTTAATGATGATATAGGCAAATGGGGAGTTTCATACCATTATTGTATTGAATTTGCGCCGGTAATAGTTATTGCAGCGTACGATTTTATAGGCTCCAGAAAAAATATCTATCTGAATTATGCAATGGCAACGGGAGCATTATTGCTTACAATCTATACAACATATAACATACTTGAGAATCAGGTTATATGGTGGCAGGATAAGGATAATGTGCAATTTTATAAGAAAGATCATTATGAGAACAAGCAGATTAATGTAACAGAATTGAATAGAATTATACGGGACATACCTTCTGGTGCTGCTGTTTCTGTTCAATCAAATCTGGTTTCTCATTTAGCGTTCAGGGATAAAATATATCAATTTCCTGTAATCGAGGATGCTTCTTATATTCTTCTTGCCCCTGCTCAGGAAGGTACCTATCCACTTTCAAAGGAAGATTATACAGCTTTATATGAAGCATTAATCAGGAATCACGAGTGGAAAATTGAATTTCAATCCACCCATACGCTTTTATTAAAGAGAAACTAATCCTGAGGCTTTTTACCGTATGGTAAGATCATTTTTCTGCCTTAAAAACAAGAAAAAGCACTAAAAAAACACTATTTTTGCAGGTATTTTTATTAAGATAATACCAATACTATGAAAGTGTTAAAGTTCGGAGGTACCTCCGTTGGTTCTGTTGAAAGCATCCGTAAGGTAGCAGAAATTCTTTCTTCATATAAAAAGAAAGAAAAATTTGTGGTTGTCTTTTCTGCGATGTCAGGAATTACGAATTTATTAGTTGAAGTAGGTCAGAAAGCATCTACAAGCGATATTTCGTATCAGCAAATTTTAAAAACGCTTGAACAGAAACACGTAAGCACGGCAAAAGCATTGATTGATGTGAAGTCACAAGGCAAAGTAATTGCTCAGCTGAAATTGGTATTGAATGAACTGCAGGATTTATTGCATGGCGTTTATTTATTAAAAGAATTATCTCCGCGCTCAAACGATTTAGTGTTAAGTTTCGGCGAACGTTTATCATCGTATCTGGTTTCTGAATATCTGAAACAAGTTGGCGTAGACGTTACATTTCTGGATGCAAGAAAAGTAATTATTACAGATGATGGTTTTGGCGCTGCGAAAGTAGATTTCAAAAAAACAGACAAAGCCATTAAAGATTATTTTAAGGATAGTAAAACGAGTGTAGTTACTACAGGTTTTATCGGTTCTACGGAGAAAGGCGAAACAACTACATTAGGCAGAGGTGGCTCTGATTATACCGCTTCTGTATTTGGTGCCGCATTGGATAGCGAAGGCATTGAAATCTGGACGGATGTTGATGGCATCATGACAGCAGATCCGCGTAAAGTAAAACGTGCGTTTACACTTCCGCAGGTTTCATACATTGAAGCAATGGAAATGTCGCACTTTGGCGCAAAAGTAATTTATCCGCCAACATTACAGCCTGCATTCAAAAAAAGAATTCCGATCTGGATCAAAAATACATTCAATACATCTTTTGAAGGAACGCTGATCAATGAGAAAACCAGTGCAACAGATCACTCCGTAAAAGGTATTTCATCGATTGAAAATATCTCTATGTTGAATTTGACCGGTAGCGGTATGGTAGGTGTGCCGGGTGTTTCAGGACGATTGTTTGGTGCTTTGGCAAGAAACTCCATCAACATCATTTTAATTACACAAGCATCTTCTGAACATTCTATCTGTTTTGTAATTGATTCGAAGGAAGCAGTAAAAGCTAGAGCAGCTGTGGAAGAAGAATTCGAACATGAAATTAAAGCCGGAAAAATTGACAAACTGAATGAACAGGATAATCTTGCTATTGTTGCAGTAGTTGGTGATAACATGCGTCACACACCAGGCATAGCAGGTAAATTATTTTCTTCATTAGGCAAGAATGGTATTAACGTTGTTGCTATTGCACAAGGTTCTTCTGAAATAAACCTTTCGGTTGTAATCGGCAAAGAAGATTTAACAAAAGCACTAAACGTTATTCACGAATCATTCTTCCTGAGTGATGTAAAAACAATCAATGTATTTGTTGTAGGTGTAGGGTTGATTGGTAGTACGTTATTGAAACAATTACAAAAACAGTCTGCTTATCTTCAGAAAGAAAAAAATATTAAGATCAATGTGGTTGGTTTAGTGAACAGCAAAAAAATGCTTATTAACGAAAACGGTATCGCATTAAATACCTGGAAAGAAAAACTTGAAGAACAAGGCGAAAAAGCCAGTCTGAAAGATTTTGTAAAACAGATGGTTGATCTCAATCTGCGCAATTCCATATTCGTAGATAATACATCGAATAAAGATGTGGTTTCATTCTATCATACCATACTGGATGAAAGTATTTCTATTGTAACACCGAACAAGCTTGCAAATTCCGGTTTATATAAAGAGTATAAGAAATTACAGGAAACCTCATTTAAACGTGGCGTGAAGTTTTTATACGAAACGAACGTTGGCGCAGGTTTGCCGGTAATCAATACGCTTAATGATTTAAAAGATAGTGGTGATAAGATGATTCGTATCGAAGGCGTTCTTTCAGGCACGTTGTCATATATCTTTAACAATTTCAAAGGAGATAAAAAATTCAGTGATATTGTTAAAGAAGCAAAGGAAAAAGGTTTCACAGAACCTGATCCAAGAGATGACTTGAACGGAAAAGATGTTGCGCGCAAAATATTGATATTATCCCGCGAGGCCGGATTCAATCTGGAGTTTGACGATGTGGTAGTAGAAAATATACTTCCGGCACCATGTCTGAAAGCAAAAACAGTAGAAGAATTCTTTGTTGAATTAGAGAAAAATAATAGCGTATTCTCTAAAAAGCGCGATGAAGCAGACAAAGCAAATAAAGTACTGCGCTTTATTGCTAAGCTTGAAAACGGTAAAGCAGAAGTGAGTTTGCAATCGGTTGACACTACGCACCCATTCTATTCTTTATCGGGCAGTGACAACATGATTGCGTATACAACCGAACGTTACAAAGAAAGACCATTGGTAATTAAAGGCCCTGGTGCCGGTGCTGAAGTTACCGCAGCCGGTGTGTTCGGAGACATTATCCGTATCAGTAATTACCTGAAAGGGTAAATGTTTTATGTTCTAAGTTTTAAGTTCTGAGAAGTCAAAACACACGTTGTATGTTAATTTTAAAAGTCTTAAAACCTAATACCTAAAACGTATAACTTATAAAAATGAAAGATAGCATAAAAGTATTTGCACCTGCTACTGTAGCCAACGTTTCGTGCGGCTTTGATGTATTGGGTTTTGCAGTGGATAATCCGGGTGATGAAGTACTTCTTCGTTTGTCTGATAAGAAAGGTATACGTATTACTTCTATAACAGGAGATGATGGCCGTTTGCCTAAAGATATAGAAAAGAATACTGTTAGTATTTCTATTCTGCGCTATTTAGAGAAACTGGGTATTGAGCAAGGCATTGAAATTGAATTGACAAAGAAAATGCCTTTAGGTAGCGGGCTTGGTTCAAGCGCGGCATCTACGGTTGCAGGTGTGTATGCCATCAATCAATTATTAGGAAATAAAATGGATGTTAAAGATTTACTTCCATTTGCCATGGAAGGCGAATTTTTAGCTTGTGGTTCGGCGCACGCTGACAATGTTGCGCCATGTTTGTATGGCGGCTTTGTATTGGTAAGAAGCTACGACCCATTAGATGTAGTGAAGCTTCCTGTTCCTTCAAATCTATATGCAACTATTATTCATCCGCATGTTGAAGTGCAGACAAAGGATGCTCGTAACATTCTTCCGAAACAAATACAATTAAGCCAGGCCGTGGCTCAATGGGGAAATATTGCAGGGTTGGTTGCAGGTCTGGTAATGAACGATACTGCTTTGATGGGAAGATCCATGGAGGATTTTATTGTAGAGCCTGCTCGGTCCGTATTGATTCCCGGTTTTGATGATGTGAAGAAAGCAGCATTAGATTCAGGTGCTTTGGGCTGCTCTATTTCAGGCTCTGGTCCTTCGATCTTTGCATTAAGCACAGATAAAGAAACAGCGCAAAAAATCGGACAGGCAATGCGCAAAGGCTTTGATGCTATTAATATCGGAAGCGATGTATATGTATCAACTGTTAATCAGCAAGGCCCAAGGATAATTTAATAAGCCGAAGGCATAATGCAAAAGCCTGACGTAAATAAATCTAATTAGAAACGAATTCGCCTTAAGCTTTTAGCATTAGGCCTTAAGTATAAAGAAATGAAACTATACAGTACAAATCATCAAGTACCTGAAGTAAATTTAAAAGAAGCGGTATTCAAAGGCTTGCCGGATGACAATGGTTTATTTATGCCGGAAAAGATACCGACCTTGCCCGCATCTTTCTTTGAAAATATTGATAAGCTTTCTTTTCAGGACATAGCAGTTGAAGTTTGTAAAGCATTGATTGGTGACGAAGTTCCTGAAGCAGAGATTCGCAGTATTATAAACGATGTACTAACATTTGATGCACCGGTTGTTAAGGTAGAAGATAACATTTACGTGCTTGAATTATTTCATGGGCCGACATTAGCATTCAAAGATTTCGGCGCACGTTTCATGGCACGTTTGATGTCTTATTTCTTGCAAAAAGAAAAGACAGAAATCATGATTCTGGTTGCAACATCCGGTGATACGGGTAGTGCAGTTGCACAAGGTTTCTTAGATAAGCAAGGAATTAAAGTAACCATATTGTACCCAAGCAAAAAGGTAAGTGATCTTCAGGAGAAACAACTTACAACGCTTGGTAAAAACATAACAGCACTTGAGGTTTTAGGTACGTTCGACGATTGTCAGCGTATGGTGAAACAGGCATTCTTAGACAAGGAAATTACTTCTAAAATAAATTTATCATCTGCAAATTCCATTAACATCAGCAGATTGATTCCGCAGTCTTTCTATTATTTCTATGCATACGCACAAGCGAAAAAATTAGGAAAAAAGGTAGTGTTTTCTGTACCAAGCGGAAACTTTGGAAATATTTGCGGAGGTTTGATTGCAAAGAAAATGGGTTTGCCAGTCGATATGTTTGTAGCATCTACAAACGTAAACGACATTATGCCGAAATATATTAATACAGGTATTTTTGAAGCTAAGCCATCGATTGCAACAATCAGTAATGCCATGGATGTCGGCAATCCGAGTAACTATCCACGTGTGATTGAATTGTATGGTAAAGACATCGATGCGTTACGTAAAGATGTTGTTGGTAAAGCATACACGGATGAGGCTACAGCTGCAGCAGTGAAATCGGTCTATAAAGCAACAGGCTACACAATGGATCCACATGGTGCCGTTGGGTACTTAGGCTTGAAAGAATATCTTAAAGAAAGTGGCAAAGATGCCACAGGCATCTTTCTGGCTACAGCACATCCTGCAAAATTC
>Ga0206916_1051_pt1 | contig 26444 bp, 18 predicted proteins | sample Alteio_BWOrgHeat_71_FD_152957 | JGI IMG/M metagenome (GOLD analysis project Ga0206916, IMG submission 152957) | Enriched cells from forest soil in Barre Woods Harvard Forest LTER site, Petersham, Massachusetts, United States -... | ecosystem: Environmental > Terrestrial > Soil > Temperate forest >... | reverse complement strand
AAGAATCGTCGTATGAAAGGCGGTGTCGAAGCAGGCGAACTGCGGCAGGTGGGGGTAAGTGCGTTCGGCGGCTGCGATGAGTTCTAACGCAAGCGGGATATGGAGTGGGGCAAAGTGCAGGCAGGTCCTGAGTTCGGCGATGAGCTCAGGCGTAATGCGCTGATGCGAGGTGAGATGCGGGCCGCCATGCACAACACGGTGCCCGATGGCCGTTGGCGTGATGGTCGCAAGTTTTTTGAGTCGCTGTGTGGCCTGGTCGAGCGCGGCGGTTTGGGTCTTGAGTTGGATGGTGTCCGTGTGCAGCACTTTGCCGTTCGCGTCTTTGATTTCGAGTTTGCTGGCATCTTTGCCGATGCTGTCGGCAAGGCCTTCGAAGAGGAGTTGCATGTCGTCGCCGGCTGGCTGATAGAGGCCGAGCTTGAGCGAGGATGAGCCGGTGTTGATGACGAGAATGGTTTCCGGCATGGTGTCTCCTGTACGTGAGATTCACTTTACGCGAGGAAGGAGTGGGTAACGATGAAACGGTTCGGGTGGCACTATTCAGTTATCCGCTGCCGATAACAACAAATCTGTCATCCTGAGCGAAGGCTCGCGCTTTTGCGAGCCGTAGTCGAAGGACCTGCCACACAGATTGTGGCTCGTAAAATTTACGAACCGTTTAACCGATAATCTGGAGTTCTTCGCATTGGCAGTCACTGTTCGGGGTCTAACACAGCGGTTGTGGTTAAACGGTTCGAGCTGCTGAAGTAAGGCACACAGCTTGGCAGGTCCTTCGACTGCGCAGCTCGCAAAGTGCCGCGAGCTGCTCCGCTCAGGATGACAAATTTGTGGGAACTGAAAGACGGCGTTGGACAGGCTTGTGGAAGAGTCGGAATTTACAGAACCGCTAACCTTTGATTGCATCCAACACGAGATACTGAATACAGAGTGAACGATGATCAGGCCTCGGCTACTACACCCGCACCAGGAGCCACGCGATGACACCCGATACGCATGAAAAGTCGCCCCAGCAAGTTTTAACCGACGATGAGCTTCGCAAAATGGATGCGTACTGGCGTGCCTGCAACTATCTTTCCGCCGGCATGATCTATCTCCGCGACAATCCGCTGCTGCGCGAAACGCTCAAGCCGGAACATACGAAGAATCGCCTGCTGGGGCATTGGGGCTCCGACCCGGGGCAGAGCTTTACGTGGGTGCATTTGAACCGCGCCATCCGGAAGTACGACCTCAACATGATCTACATAGCCGGCCCCGGACATGGCGCGCCGGCGACGATTTCAAATTGCTATCTCGAGGGCACGTACTCCGAGGTGTATCCGGAGAAGAGTCAGGACGAGGCCGGCATGCTGCGACTGTTTCGCGCGTTTTCCTTTCCGGGGCAGTTGGGCAGCCACTGCACGCCGGAGGTCCCAGGCTCGATCCACGAGGGTGGAGAGCTGGGGTACAGCTTGTCGCATGGGTTTGGCGCGGCGTTCGATAATCCTGATCTGATTGTGAGTGTCGTGATCGGCGATGGCGAGGCGGAGACCGGGCCGCTGGCGACTTCGTGGCACTCGAACAAATTTCTGAACCCGATTCGGGATGGTGCGGTGTTGCCGGTCCTGCATTTGAACGGCTACAAGATTGCGAACCCGACGATCCTCGCGCGCATTACCAGCGAAGAGCTGGAACAGCTTTTCCGCGGCTATGGATGGGAGCCGGTCGTGGTCGAAGGCGATGAGCCGGAGCCGATGCATCGCAAAATGGCCGCTGCCGTTGAACGTTGTGTGCAGCAGATTCGCGCCATCCAGTTTGAGGCGCGCAGTACGGGCAAGCCCGACCGTCCCCGCTGGCCGATGATCATTTTGCGCTCGCCGAAAGGATGGACGGGCCCGAAGGAAGTCGATGGGCACAAGGTGGAGAACTTCTGGCGCGCGCACCAGGTCCCGGTGCTCGATGTGAAGACGAACCCCGAGCATCTGCGCCTTGTCGAGAAGTGGCTGCGGAGCTACCGGCCGGAGGAACTGTTCGACGAGAAGGGCTCGTTGATACCGGAGTTGAAGGCGATGGCGCCCGTGGGAGATCGACGCATGACGGCGAATCCGCATGCGAATGGAGGCAAGCTGCGCAAGGCGCTCGATATGCCGGACTTCCGTGCGTATGCGGTCGCTCCGGATGCGCCGGGATCGAAGGAAGTCTCGCCGACCGCGACGCTGGGGAAGTTTTTGCGCGATGTGATGCGCAAAAACATGACGAACTTCCGATTGCTGAGTCCTGACGAGAATGCTTCGAATAAGCTCGACGAAGTATATGAGGCGAGTCTGAAAACCTGGCTTGCGGCGTATAAGCCGGAGGACGCCGATGGCACCGACATCGCTCCCGATGGCCGCGTGATGGAGATGTTGAGCGAGCACACGCTGGAGGGTTGGCTGGAAGGCTATCTGCTCACCGGCCGGCATGGTCTGTTCAATACGTACGAAGCGTTCGCGCACATCATCGACTCGATGTATAACCAGCACGCGAAGTGGCTGGAGAAGTCGAAGGCCGAGATCAGTTGGCGCGCTCCCGTGTCGTCGCTGAACATTTTGATCTCGTCCGTGGTGTGGCGGCAGGACCATAACGGATTCAGTCATGAAGACCCGGGGTTTCTCGACGTGGTCAGCAACAAGAGCGCGGAGGTAGCGCGAATTTATCTGCCGCCCGATGCGAACTGTCTGCTGAGTGTGGCGGACCATTGTTTACGCAGCGAGAACTACGTCAACGTGATCGTTGCGGACAAGCAGCCGCATCTCGCCTACCTCACGATGGATGAGGCGATCGTGCACTGCACGAAGGGCATTGGGATTTGGGACTTCGCGAGCAATGACGAGGGCGCGGAGCCGGATGTGGTGATCGCGAGTGCCGGGGATGTGCTGACGGCGGAAGCGCTGGCTGCGGTGGCGATCCTGCGCGAGCATTGTACGGACCTCAGGATTCGGTTTGTCAATGTCGTTGACTTGTACAAGCTGCAACCGTCGACAGAGCATCCGCATGGCCTTACCGACCGCGATTTCGATGCGCTGTTCACAAAGGACAAGCCGGTGATCTTCAACTTTCACGGCTATCCATGGCTGATTCACAAGTTCACGTATAAGCGGACGAACCATGGGAACATTCATGTGCGCGGATACAAGGAGAAGGGCAATATCAATACGCCGCTGGAACTGGCGATCCGAAACCAGGTGGACCGTTTCAATCTGGCGATCGATGTGCTCGACCGCGTGCCGCGGTTGGAGACGGCCGGAGCGCACGCCAAGGAATGGCTGAAGGGGCAGATCATCGAGGCGATCGATTATGCCTATACCGAAGGCATCGATCGTCCGCAGGACCGCGACTGGCGCTGGCCGGCGAAGTAATATCCGGTTCTCCCAGGCTCAATAGCTCTGAGCTCTATGCTGTAGAAAAACCGGGACTACTCTATAGCCACGAAACGGCAGGCCTACACCCGCCGTTCCGCTGACTCCATCTGTCATGCAAATACGGATCTTCTACGCGCTCGCGACGTTCGATGGCTGAATGGTGAGTTGAGTCAGCTGCGGAGCGCCTTTCAGGCGAGGCTGCCAGACGGGAGAGATGAGCTCCGGCATAGGCTTGGCGTGGAAGATGCGGCGGGTCTGCCGCGCGATGAAGCGGGCCCAGTTCTTGGCTTTCTTCTTGCGCGCGCTGTCTGTGGAAATACCCGTGCCGGCGTACATCTGGCGATACAGCTTGGAGAGCAGCACAAACGCAACGCGGGCTCGCAGCGTTGGTGTGCAGGCGGAGCGGCTCCAGACGTTGCTCCAGTCATAGAACCGGTCCCACACCTTCTGGGTGCGCTCGCTGATTTCGCCGGAGCTCATGATCGGGTGCGGTGTAAACATCTTGGGCCGCACGTTGATGGGGATCAGCCAATAGCGGGTGATGGGTGTATCGCCGACCATCTCCGGTGCGACGGATTGCTCCTTCTCCCAGCGTCCGAAGTCGACGGTACCCGGGAAGGGTGTCATCATGACGAACTGCGCGAAGGTCACGCCGGCTTTGAGGGCGAGCTCCACAGTGGCGTCGAAGGTGCTGGGCTTGTCGGTCGGCAGTCCGAAGATGAACGAACCGAGGACGTGGAGACCATGTTTACGGAACTCCTGTAACTGCTGGATCAGGCGATCGCCGGAGTAATTGAAGTCCTTGTAGACGGCCTTGAGGCCTTCGGGAGTCACGGCTTCGACACCGACCAGCGCGCCCTTGATGTTGGCTTTGCGCATGGCATCCAGGTAGTCGCCGTCTTCGGCGGACTCCATGGTGATCTGCGTGAAGAAGACCATGTCCTTCGGCAGTTTGGCGAGTTCGGCCATCAGGGCATAGCGCTCGGCACGGATGGCGAGGAGCTGTTCGAGCTTTTCGGTATTGTTCTGCTCGCGGGCGAGACGCAGGTCGGTAAGGGTGACGGGGTAGAAATTGTCGTCGGCGAGCGCGATAAAGCGGAAGCCGATGCGGCGCAGATCGATGATCTCGTCGATGACGCTTTCGAAGGTGCGCTGGCGGGGTTTCTGGCCGTCAGTGCGCCACACGGAGCAGAAGGAGCAGTGCTTGGGGCAGCCGCGGATGGTCTGCACGGAGGCCCACATGTACTTGCTCTTGTCCATCAGGTCCCAGCGGGCGGCGAGGAAGTCGCTGCCTTCGAGCTTGCCGCCTTCGTAGATGCGGAGAGCGGTGCCGTCGGCAAGGTCGCGGAGGCAGTTGCCCCAGGCGACGTCTCCATCGCCCTTGACGACGGCGTGCGCCGCGCCGTGGGAGAAGGGTTCTTCGGGGAAAAGGGTGGCGTGAATGCCGCCATAAACAACGGTAGCCCCGCGTTCGCGGGCGATATGCCCGACTTCGTAGCCGCGCAGGGCGTTGCCGGTGTGCACGCTGATGCCGACGACGTCGCCGGGCTGGATCGTCAGGGGATCGAGCTGCTCGATGGACTCGTCGACCAGAATGGGATCGCCCATGGAGCGGGGGGTGGCGGCGGCGAGCACGAACAGCCAGCGCGGCGTGATGACGGCGGTACCAAAGGAATTATCGCTGGGATTGACCAGGTGGACGGACAAGCAGGGGCCCTCTCATACTCGTAGCGTCTGGGCCCCGTTACGGGCGATCTCCCAGAGGATGAGGGCCGCATCGCGCGAGCGCCGGGACGGCGGATCGTATGTGGCGGATGCACCCCAATCATACATCTTTGTGCGGTAGCCGACAGACGGTATGCTGGATGTCCGGCATAAATAGACGTTAACGGTTACGTCGTGCGAAAACAGGGTGGAGCTGGGATGAGAATTGGGATCGACCTGGGTGGGACGAAGATTGAAGCGATTGGACTGAACTCCGAGGGAAAAGAGTTGCGGCGGATTCGTGTTCCGACGCCCCGAGGCGACTACAACGGGACAGTTGCCGCGATTGCCGGCCTCGTCCGGCAGGTTGAAGCGGAAACCCACCGGGTGGGCAGCGTTGGCGTTGGCATTCCCGGGACGATTGTGGCGTCGACCGGGTTGGTGAAGAACGCCAACTCCACCTGGCTGAACGGCCAGCCGCTGCAAAAGGACCTGAGCGCCGCGCTGGAGCGCGAGGTACGCTGCGCCAACGATGCGAACTGCCTGGCGGTAAGCGAAGCCACCGATGGAGCAGCCCGGGGCGAGCATGTTGTGTTTGCGGTGATCGTCGGGACGGGATGCGGCGGGGGGATCGCTCTCGGTGGTCGCGTGCACGCGGGGCGCAACGGACTGGCGGGCGAGTGGGGGCATACTCCGCTTCCGTGGGCGACGGGCGACGAACTGCCGGGGCCGGAGTGTTATTGCGGCAAGCGGGGCTGTCTGGAGAAGTGGATCTCGGGCACCGGGCTGGCGCTGGACTTCAAGAACGTGTCCGGGCGAGAGCTGCGCGGTGAGGAGATTGTTGCCGCAGCCGGCGAAGGAGATGCGGAAGCGATGGCGGCGCTCGATCGTCTGGAAGACCGCATGGCCCGGGGTCTGGCGGTGGTGGTGAACATTCTCGACCCGGATGTGATTGTGCTGGGCGGCGGGCTGTCGAAGGTGGATCGGATCTATCCGAATGTGAGGGCGCGGCTCGGTGACCTGTGTTTTGGCGGAAACGCGGACACGCCGCTGGTGAAGGCGATGTATGGAGATTCAAGCGGGGTGCGCGGGGCGGCCTGGCTATGGAATCCGGAGCGGGCGTAAACAGCAACAGCAAAGACTTTAAGGAGGCTCTGATCAAGTCTTATTTTGTAATGGATTGAGATAGGGGGTAGTTTTTCTGTTTCTGTTCTGCGATTTGTAATTGCGTGTGTGTGTGTTTGGGGTTGTTTGGACGCACTACTGCCCGGCCAGGACCATCCGGTTTTTCGCAGTGATGAGGTTGATAAGGGCGAAGCTGACCTGCAGTCGGTGGAGATTTTTGGCTATTCCCCGGTATCGTACCTTGCGGAAGCCCAAGTCCAGCTTGAGCACCTTGAAGACGTGTTCGACGCGTGCCCTGACCTTGCTTTTAAGGCGGTTGGCCTGCCGTACCTCGGGCAGTTCGCGCAGCTTGGAACGCCACTGCTGACAGGTCAGGTCCTGGGCAGCTGGAGCATGCTGGGCCAGCACCTTACCCTGTCCCTTATAGGCCTGATCGCCCCATACCGCCTGTTCGTTGCCGCGCAGAAGAAGCGGCAGCATCTTGCCGTCGTTGGTGTTGGCTGGGGTGGCCACTACGGTATGTACCAGCTTGGTCTCGGCGTCCACTCCGATATGGGCCTTCATGCCGAAGTGCCACTGATCGCCCTTGCGCGTGGAGTGCATTTCCGGGTCACGCTTCTCGCTCTTGTTCTTAGTCGAGCTCGGTGCCTGGATCAGTGTTGCGTCCACGATGGTGCCCGTGCCCAGATGGACCCCGCGGCTCTCCAGGTAGCCGTTCACCCGTGCGAAGATCTTCGCCCCCAGACCATGCCGCTCCAGCAGGTGGCGGAACTTGCATACCGTAGTCTCATCCGGGACCGGCTCCCGGCCAAGGTCGATACCCACGAAGTGCCGCATGGCGTTGGAGTCGTATAGAGCCTCTTCTACGGCAGGGTCCGACAGGTTGAACCACTGCTGCAGAAAATACATCCGCAGCATCCGCTCCAGACCCACTGGCGGACGGCCACCACCGGCCTTCGGATAAAACGGCTCGATCTCCGCGCACAGCTCACGCCACGGAACCACAGCTTCCATCTGCGACAAAAACTCCACACGACGAGTCCGCTTCTGATGCTTCTCAAATCCAGCCGCTAGCGCTAACGTCTGCTGCCCATCCATGCACATCACCTCGATGAGCCAACAGTAGAACTTCAAAACGTGGAAAGGAAGAACTTAATCAGAGTCTCCTTAACGAGTCTACGGTCGAGGGCCAACCCTCAGAGCTTGTTGACATCCTCCGCGAACGTCGCAGTCGTAAAGAAGCCGTGGCGAACCTTGCGCATTCCTTCGCGAACTTTGCGGTAAGGTACCCCTACCATGGGCACAACTGCCCAGCCCGCAGCAGAGAGGGAAGCCCCATTTGGGAAAACAAAATCTCTAACGCAAAGGTCGCTAAGGGAGCTAAGGTTCGCCACGGCTTCTGAGGGCACGCCTCAGACAGGTTCGCCCTCAGCATCCCGCAACCCCAGCAACACACCTGCTGGCACCGGAAGCGACCGCAGCAGCGCCAGCGTCGCAGGATGCCGCGAGCGCTCGACCTCTTCCACCGGCACGCACTCAGCGACCACGCCGGCATCCAGCACCGCCAACCGGTCGCACAGTTGCAGCACCGAAATCAGATCGTGCGATATGTACAGCATCGTGGTCCCGGTCTCTTTGTTGAGACGCCGCAGCAGCTTCACAATTTCGCTCTGATTCACTGGGTCTAACGCACTGGTTGGCTCGTCCGCGATCAAAATCGCCGGACGATGCAGCAAGGCAAGCGCAATCAAAACCCGCTGTGCCTGGCCGACACTGACTTCGCCGGGTCGACGGTTAAGAAACTCGGCATCTGCCGGCAATTGCATCTGCGACATCAGAGTTGCCAAGCGCGGCGCGAGCGCCTTTCGTCCGGAATGTTCGTGCGCCTTCCAAGCTTCCTCAAAATGCGCGCGCAGACTGAGCGCACTGTTGAGCGCCGTCATCGGGCTCTGCGGAACCAGGGCAATCGTCTTGCCGCGCAGCCGGCGCAAATCGCCCTCCCGCATGCGGAGCAGATCCTGACCCTCCAACAGAATCTCTCCTGTAACTTTGCCGCCACGCCACTGCAACAGGCCCAGCAAGGCAAGCACCAGCGTGCTTTTGCCCGCACCGCTCGTGCCCACCAGCCCAAGTATCTCCCCCGCATGAACGTCAAACGAGATATCGCGCAGAACGGACTGGCGCCCATAGCCAGCCTGAATCCGCACTTGAAGCAACGGCCGATCCATCACTTTGTCCCTTGCCGGCGCACGTTGGCGATGTTCCAGATCAGTCCAGGTTGAAAGATGCTGGGCTGTACGCCAACCAGATTCGGTGACAGTGCATACAGCGTGTTCGGATATACGAGGTAAATAAACGGCTGCTGGTCGGCGACAATCTGCTGCACCTGGTCGAACGCCAGCTTGCGATTCTTCTGCAGCAGCGTGCTTCCCTGCTCCTGCATCAGCTTGTCGATCTGCGCTTCCCAGGGCGTCGCCGGCGTCTTCTCCGATGGGTTCCATTGATGGTTCGGCGAAGAACTCAGCCAGACATTCATCTGCGTATTCGGGTCCGGCTCCACGTTCGACAAACCGAGCAGGCACGCTTCATAGTCCTGCTTATGCATCAGGCGCTCGATCAACGCCGGAAAATCCAGTGCTACAACCGTCACCTGCATCCCGAGGGCCGCAAGATCCTGCTGGATCAGCGTGGCAATCTTCATCCGTGCGGCATTGCCTGCATTCGTCAGGATCGAAAACTTCACCGCATGACCACCAGCGTCGATCAGCGAAGATTCGTTCTTATGAAAACCCGCTCCCGCAAGCAACTGCGATGACGCGCCGACATCTTCATGCGGGAACCGCAAGCCGTCGTTGTGCCATGCGCGATTGGCGGGCGACACGAAACCGTAGGCCGGCGTCGCGTGTCCGTCGTACGCAATGCGGGCCAGGTCTGCGCGATGGATCGCCTGCGACACTGCCACTCTGAAGGCGCGGTTCTGAAACCATGCTCTCTCGTAGTCCGGCAGCGGAGCGTTCGGCGCCTGGTTGAACCACATCTCTTCCGTATTCAGAGACGCTCCCAGGTCCAGCACCGCACTCGGATTCTTCTTCTGTAGCAACCCGAAATAGTCCGGCGGAAGACCGTCGATCAGGTCATATTCGCCGCGTTGAAACGACGAAATTTCTCGCTCGCGGTTATTGAGTACATCCAGCCGGATGCCCGTCAGATAAGGCAGTTGCGCGCCTACCGCATCGCGCCTCCAGTAATTGGCATTGCGGCCAAGCTGCACATATTGACCCCGTTTATAGTCGGCTACGATGAACGGCCCGGATGTCACCTTCCCTTCACTCGGCCGGTCCGCAGGCTCGATCGCAATCTCGTCGAAGACGTTCTCCACACCGATCACCCGCTTCGGCAGATGCACCTTCACCGTCAACGCATCCGGCGCTTCGACCTTGACCTCCTGCGGCGCCAGGAACTCATCCGCAACCGGGGCCGCGGTCGCCGGGTCCAGCACGCGACGCAGCGACCATACGACATCTTTCGACGTCAGCGGGCTTCCATCGGAAAACCGCAGACCACTCCGCAGATGAAACGAAATCATTCGACCGTCGGGCGACACACTCCAACTGGCCGCCAACTCCGGCTCCGGCTGCTGGGTCTTCCGGTTCAGCCGGATGAGAACGCCGCCGGTAAGAAACCGTACTTCCTCGGAAGCCTGCTCATCAACCTTTGCTGGATCGAAGGTCTTCGGGTCATAGCGTATCGCCCACGCAAGCTCATTCGGGCTCTTGGGCGCCTGGCATGCCGCAGTCAAGCCAAACAGGATGGTGACGAGAGGGGTTATGTGTCGCAGTTCCAATCGCACGTTCATACCTCAGCCGTTAAAGATTCCAAAAGCAGTAACACCATCACCAGCACGATCACTGGAAGGTAGACCCAGTGCGATGTCGCCAGTGAAGCTGAATTATCAAGTTCCTGCAGCATCGCTCCCCATGACGGAAGCGGCTGCGCAATGCCCAGCCCCAGCGTGCCCAAATTCGCCTCGGCGACAATAAACGCCGGCACACAAATCAGAAACTGCGGAACCAGCAGAGGCAGTAAATGCGGCAACACATGGCGGCGCAGCAGTTGCGCAGGCCGCAAGCCGCTCGCCCGCCCCTGGATCATCCACTCTGAGGACCGAAGGTTGAGTGTTCCGCGATACACCGCACGTGCACACGCCGGCCAGCCAAGCGCCGCAAGAATGGTGAACGTCACCACAGCGGAGTGCATCGGCGAGGTCGTCAGCGGTAAAAACGACCGCACCATCATCAACAGAAACAGCCACGGCAGAGACAGAAAAAGATCGCTTGCGAGCATCAGGACGGAAGCAATAGCAGGAGCACTGAACGCCGCCAACGCGCCAACGCCCGCCGCAATCGCCGTCGTAACCGCAGCCGCCGCGGCGGCGCCACCCAACCCCAGCAAAACAGCAACAGCAACACGGACGCCGCGATCTCTGCCAACGTCATCCGTTCCTGCCCAATAATGGGCCGTCGCGCCCGAAGAGATCACTTCGCGATCCTGCGCGGAATAGCTCGCACCCGGCAGCCTCACGATTACGCAAGCCGCCGCAACCATCAGAGCAAGGACCACAACCGAGACCCGGCGCTTCATGCGGTCTGCACCATACGTTCGCGGGGCCCAATCATCCCGGCACAACTCACCGCGGCAGCCATCAGCAACGTGATCGTCAACAACACCGGAAGGTCGCGATTCAGCGCCGCGCTCCACGCCAGTTGTCCCAACCCCGGCACATCGAAGATGACCTCAATCGGCACAATGGCACTCAGCGCGGTGACAATCGACAACGTAGCCAGCCCAAGGATTTGCGGTGCAACATGCGGCAACAGATGTGCTGCCGCCAATCGATCGAATCGGATCCCCTGCGCACGGGCCTGCAAAAGATGTGGAGCGGTCCACGCAGTGTTGAATACGCGCGCAAGAAATTTGAAGTCCCGCGCCGCCAGCAACAACGACAGCACCAGCACCGGGCCGCCCATATCGGCAAGAAGACAAAGCGTCGCCATCGCTCCGGTAGGGATCGCCAGCAACAGTGTGAATGGCATCCCCGTCAGGGTCCGCCCATTGCGCCACAGACTCGCCGGGAACGCTGTACAAACAGCCAGCAACCAACCGAACGTCACACCCCGCACAAGCAGCAACGCCGTCACACGCAGTCGCGGACGGACCAGTTCCGTCACGGGAACCCCGTACTGCCGTGACGATCCTAAATCGCCATGCAGCCAGCCGCCAAAAGTGCCCGTTGCCAGTTGACCGAACGTCCCCGCTGTAGCTTCTTCCTGGTGCAGCTCGGTCTGCTCGCGCTGCGCGTACTTCGCATCCATCTCGCGCGCGTCGGAAAAGTATCCGGGAGCGAACCGCATCAGCAGGATTGTCCCGACCGCAACCAGCGCCAGAAGCAGAAGCGTACGGCCCAGTCTCCGGCAGATCAGGACGACGGTCCTCATGCCACGGCAGCCATCGGCGCCGGAAACTTCTTCTGCTCTTGTAGAACGGCCTCCGCGTGAGCGCGTCTTTGCAGGTACATGCGCCTCTGCGCGACACCCAACAGCTCCTCCGCAGTCTTGCCGTCGGCAGGATAATATGCGGCGGCCATGCTGGCGGGTATCTGTATCTCAACCTGTTTGTCGCTGCGCGCCGTTCTTACCATCTCCGCAATGGTTTCCATCTTCGACGAACACTGCGGCACACCGGCGCCACGGAACAGAAACACGAACTCGTCTCTGCTGATTGCGGCGACCGTATCGTCAGGATCACAGTATTGCGCGAAGTCGCGGGTGATGGAATGCAGCAACGATGCATTCGCCAATCCCGCGAGATTGAGCTTGCAGACGACGACAGCCACAACATCTGCAGACCGCCGAGCCATTGCCAACTCAGCATCCGTCTCGACAAAGAATGTGCGAACGTTTGGCAACGGAGTGTCCGTATCGTTCCCCGCCTCATTGCCTGTCGTATTCGATTGCAGCGCATTCTGCAGCGCCAGCGAAAACTTCGACTCGACGGCCTGCAACATCCGCAAATGATCTTTGCCGAATGCATCGACACCCGTGGAGTAGAGCGTCAGCACGCCCAGAATCTCTCCCCTCAGATGGAACAGCGGTACCGAGATCGCAGAGTTCAGTTGAATTGCAGCGCCGGTCGCAGCGGCGTAGTTCGGTTCAACCTTTGGATTGCCGTTCAGAATGACTTTGCCGCCATGCGCAACCCAGCCGGACAACCCCTCACCCACCGGCATCGTTGCGGCGGAGAAACACTGAGCGCCTTCCCCATCCATATACAACGTGGAAAGCGTCTCGTTCTCCTTCAGGTACACCGCGAAGCATTGGAAAGGAAGTATGGGGCGCAGGCGGGAAGACAGAATCGCTATGGTCTCCTCGGTCCGCAACGCTCCGCCAAGTGTCTCGCTCATCTCAAACAATGTCTGCGCTGCCTCACTGGCAGCCGCGATCAGGTTGAGAGATTCCACTGATGTGGGCAGGCCATTCCCACTGGAAGAAGGGGCATCGCCGTTTTTTTCAGCGGTGCGTTCCTGCGGCGCTCCGGAGTTATCTTCCTGAAACCCTGCCCCCGGGGCCGCCCCTCGAGACACCGATATTTCGGTATTGAGTGGCGCGAGTCCATCTTCCTTTGTATTGCTTGCCAGACTCTCCAGTTCGATATAACGCTGTTCGAGAACTTCGACCACCTTCGGGTCGAATTGCGAACCAGCCTTGCTCTTCATGAACTCCATCGCCTTGTCGAGCGGCAGTGCCTTGCGATAGGGCCTGTCCGAAGCCAGGGCGTCGAAGCAGTCGACGACGGTGAGAATCCGCGCTCCCAGAGGAATGTCTTCGCCGGCAAGGCCATCGGGATAGCCGCTGCCGTCCCACGCTTCATGGTGCGAGCGAACGATCGGCACCACAGGGTATGGAAACCGCACCCGTTCCAGGATGTCCGCCCCGACGACCGGATGTATCTTCATCTTGTCGAATTCTTCGGGGGTCAACTTGCCCGGCTTGTTGATGATGTGTTCGGGTACCGCGAGTTTTCCAATATCGTGCAGCAGTGCGGCGGTCAGGATCGCCTGCATCTGCGGCTTATCCAGGCCCATCGTCTTGCCAATTTCTGCGACGTAGACACGAACCCTCAGCAGGTGTTCGTGAGTGTTGTGGTCCTTGGCCTCGATGGCCATCGCCAGTCCTTCAATCGTCCTCAGGTGCAGGGCCTCGGTCTCTTCAAGATGCACCTGGCGGTCATGCATCGCTTTCATCTGCGAATGGTATGCCCGGTAGATCGTGTAGACCATCGGTATCAGGAGCAGCGAGGTGATCCAGCCGTATTTCAGGCTGATGAGATGAACAATTGCGGCGAGTACCGCGCCCACGAGATAAAACGGCAAGTACCACGGAAATTCGCGTCGCCATAACGTTAACGGCGGCTCGCCCGTGGACCAACCCACAACCCCGGAAATCGGTACCGTGTTGGCAAAGAAATAGGCCGTGGCGGCAAGCGCCAGCGCGGGGGCCATTTCGACATGATGCTTCACTGAGAATACGAAGCAGAGCCACGCCACCATCGTCGATACCGTGACATTGGCGACGTTGAATGCAATCTGTACGAGTGTGAACGGCTTCAGCACCTTGATCCGGCACTGCGCAAAAACGGACAATGCGCCCAGGGCAATGGCCTGTTCGGGAGAAAGCTGCACGATGCCCAGAAGAATGAACGGAAAGTTGACGGACATTGTCCGATCACCATTCGGTATCGCCACCTTCAGGCTGGAGCTCAACAAAACAACGACGAGATAGACGCAGAATCGTATCCAGTCATGAGACGGGACCGGAGCAGCCATTTTGATGCTGAAGCCAGCCGCGAGCAGCATCAGCGCTACGAGGAGCTTGATGCGATTCGTCATCCTTTACCTATCTCCTCGATCTATCTATCTCCTCGATCGCAACACACGGTCAATGAAGTCGAACGTGTCCCAAACGGCTTCCATGAGAAGCCCTACAGAAATACGTTCAGACAAAACGAATTCGCTACTCGGTAAGGGTACCGGTTACATTTCGGTCGCTGTATCGCTCTTAAGTTGTACCGATCTCCACAAGCGGACCATATTTTCACATTGCAGAAGTAGTTCCATCAGACGCCACAATCCACTCCAACCCACCACAAACAGCGAGAGCACTTTCCCTGTTACCAGGGTTCCCGGAATGAGTGACGGACGGTCCAAAAACAAAAAAGGGAGAGCCCGCAGGCTCTCCCCTTTCGCACCGGCTTTCTTACTTCAACGTCTTCAACGACGGCTGTAACTTTACCTGCACACCATCCAGCCCGGCGCGATACACCACGATCCGCTTCAACACCTCATACGGCACGTTCGTTAGGGGAATCGGCTGGCCGTTGACATACAACATCGGGGTCGCGTCCACTCCGAGGTCCTTCCCCAGCTGGACCGACGCATTCACCGCATCCGTCGTCGCCTGAGTTTTCGCACAGGCAACTGCCGCCGCAGGATCGGCGCCAGCCTTGGTCACTGCCAGGTCCAGCGTCGCGTTCACACTCTCGGCCGTCAAGGCTCCCTGAGCATCGAACACAGCCTGCACGTATTTGACGAAAGCATCATCGCCCTTCTCTTTGCGCACACAGATGCCTTCAGCCGCAGCCTGGAACGCATACGGATGGACATCTACCAGGGGAAAATTCTCGAACACCACTCGCGCCTGCGGAAAGTCAGTCACCAGTTGGTCCATGATCGGCTGCGCATCCTTGCAATGGGGACACTGCAGATCGGTGAACTCCACCATCAGCAGTTCCTTACCCGCAGCGCCGCGAGCGGGTCCATCAGCGCGCGTCTGCAGCATGCGGCGCGTATCGTCAAACGGCTTCGCACCGAAAGGGATCACGTTGTCGGCAATGGCATGCTTGCCATCGGGTGTCGAAAAGAACACGGTCGTCTGCGACTTGCCGGGCTGCGATTTGTCGCCCACGAACACCACGATCTTCGACACTCCCGGCGCGTTCGTCGACAGGATCGCCGCAACCTGCCACTCCCGGTTGGGGTCAAACCCCCAAAGCTGCGTCAGAAACGAATTCACCGTCTCGACACTCGGAGAGGTCGCCGTAAAAAACTTGGGATTGATCGGCGGAAACGGATTCGCCGGTGGCGTCTGCGCAGCGGGAGCGCCCGGTGCCGACGGAATAGGGGCCGATGTTTGTGCAGCCATCACAACGGAAAGCATCGAAGCGGCAGCGCTCCATGCGGCGATACGAAAATACTTGTTCAACGTGTTCCTTCTTTCCTGCCCGGCATGACCGTGGCTTGATCATTCGCTTCGATATTCCAGACTTCTACTCTTTTTTCTATACTTCACACTTCGTAGCAATGGGAAACCGTCGCCCCATGCCAAAAGATTTCTTGCTCACCTTCAACACCGGAGCAGCCTGCTGGCGCTTATATTCGCTGCGCTCCACCAGTCCGATAACCGACCGAACCAGTGTCGCATCTACTCCCTGCTTTGCCGCAATCTCCTCAGCCGATTCGTACTCTTCGACATACGCCCGCAGGATCGGATCGAGCACATCGTAGGGCGGCAGCGAATCCGTGTCCTTCTGCCCGGGCCTCAGTTCCGCCGATGGCGGCTTGGTCAGCGTGCTCTCCGGAATCACCTCGCGCTCGCGGTTGGCATACCGGCTCAGCGCATACACCTCGGTTTTGTACACATCGCCGATCACCGCCAACGCTCCCACCATGTCTCCATACAGCGTGCAGTAGCCGACGGCCATCTCGCTCTTGTTGCCGGTGGTCAACACCAGGCCGCCAGTCTTGTTCGAGAGCGCCATCAGCAGCGTCCCGCGAATGCGCGGCTGCAGATTCTCTTCCGCCAGTCCGAACTTCGAGTCGGCAAAACTACGCGCCAGCGTCTCCGTAAAGCGGTCATACATTGCGCGCACCGGCAGCAGCGTGAACGCGATCCCAAGATTTTTCGCCAGGGTCTCCGCATCCGACACCGAGCCCTCCGACGAAAACTCGCTCGGCATGCCCACTCCCTGCACGTTCTCCGCGCCTAGCGCCTCCACCGCAATCGCCGCCACCAGCGCCGAGTCGATGCCTCCGCTCAGGCCAATGATCGCCTTGCGAAATCCGCACTTGCGCACATAGTCGCGCGTGCCCAGCACCAGAGCGTCCCACACCTGCGCCGTATCCGTTTTGTCACTCTCCACAACGCAGCCGTCGCCCGGCGTATCGAACACCACCAGATCTTCCGCAAACGACTTCGCCTGCGCGATGATCTCGCCGCTGGCGTTCACCGCAAACGACGACCCATCAAAAATCAAGCTGTCATTCGCGCCCACCTGGTTGACGATCGCGACCATCGCACGATGCCGTGTCGCCAGCGCCGCGAGCATATTGCGCCGCACTTCCAGCTTGCCGTGCCAGAACGGCGACGACGAAATATTCAAAATAATCCGCTCCGCCCCAAGGTGCGGCGGCAGCGCTTCCCACTGCTTCATCAACTCTTCAATAGGATCCACAGGATAGAACCGGCGCGGCCAGAACACCTTGTCATTCCAGGCATCCTCGCAAACCGTAATCGCAACCGGATGCCCCTTGACCAGCGTGAGCGTCTGCGAGCGCGCGGGCTCAAAGTAGCGCTGCTCATCGAACACGTCATAAAACGGCAGCAGCGCCTTCTGCTGCAAAAATTTAACTTCGCCGCCATCCAACAACGCCGCCACATTCCGCGCCCGTTTGCCCGCCACCGTCTCGCACTTCAGCGGAGTGCCGACCAGCACCGCGGGCTTTCCTTCTCCCGCAGTCAACGCTGCCACTTCGTGCAACACGCTCTCACACCGTTGCAGGAACGAATCCTTCTCCAGAAAATCCCCGGGCATATAACCGCAGATTGCCAGTTCCGGAAAAATCACGAGTTCCGCGCTCTGTTCCGCCGCGCGTTCATAAAATTCACGAATCTTCCGCGTGTTTCCGCTGAAGTCACCGATAGTTGGATTGATTTGGGCCAGCGCAATTCGCACACATCAAGTTTATCGCGCCCGAAGCATGACCGGGTGACGCATCCCTTGGGGGCACAGATCCGGGTGGCCCATCCTTTGCCGCTTTTGGCAAAGGGTGGGGTATCGCGGAGCGACCGTCTTTGGCTTCGGGTGGCGACGAGGGCTGGGCGAAGAGAACGGTCCTTCGACTACGCTCAGGACTTGCTACCGCAAACGATACCCCACCCTTCGCAAAGGCGCGAAGGATGGGCCACCGGGTCTTAGTTGCCCCTAGCTGCCCGTCCCCGCCAGCACAACCCCTATCGTCCGCGCCAGAATCCTCAAATCCAACATCAGGTTCCAGTTCTCGACATACGCCGTATCCAGCGAAATATAGCTGTCGAACGAAGGGTCCTGCCGCGCTTCCACCTGCCACAAACCAGTCATCCCCGGCAGCACATCCAGCCGCTTCAGGTGTTCCAGTTTGTACTGCTCCACCTCCACCGCCATGGGAGGCCGCGGTCCTACCAGGCTCATAGTCCCCACCAGCACATTGAAGAACTGCGGCAACTCATCCAGCGAATACTTCCGCAACCGCCGCCCCAGCTTCGTAATCCTGGGGTCGTTATCGATCTTGAACAAAATCCCATCGCGCTCATTGCGATACAACAGGTCCTGCCGCTGCGCGTCGGCGTCCTTCACCATCGTCCGGAACTTGTAGCAGGTAAACATCCGGCCCCTGCGCCCGATCCGTTTCGCGCCATAGAGCATCGGCCCTGGCGAACTCATCTTGACCGCGAGCCCGATCGCCGCCATCACGGGCAGCAGCACCACGATCGCAAGACTCGACAGAACGACATCCATGACGCGCTTGATCAAAAACGCGCCCAGCGGAAACTCTCGCCGATGCAACGGGATGGTTGGAAACTGCCCGATATACTCCACCGGCGCATTCCACGCCAGCCCCTCATAAAGGTCCGGTACCACGCGCACGTCGACTCCCGCCGTCCGCGCCTCTTCCACCAGCGCCATAATGGCGTTCTTGTCCGTCGGCGTCGAGAAAAATATCTCATCCACAAACATCGAACGCGCCACGTCGAGGCAATTGCTCAGATTTCCCACCACATCGATGGCGCCCGACTCCGTGTCCTCGGCGTTGAGCGCGATAAATCCCTTGAACCGGAATCCCATGTGCCGCAGCGCTTCAAGATGGTTCCGCAGCGCATGAGCCACGCGGCCAACTCCAACGATCAGCACATTGCGCGTTTCCAGCCCTTCGAGGTAACGCCGTTGCATCACCCTGCGCCACGCGAACCGCCGCGCCATCGTCATCACCATGGCCAGCAGCACGGTAACGCCCACCACGATGCGCGAAACCGCATAGCCCCGCATCAGATACAGGGTTCCGCACAGCAGCAGGCCGGCAGTAAGATGCGCCTGCACAGTCATCCTCTGCTCATTCAGGCCGCTGCGATTCTGGGGCGGCCCGTACAAACCGTACATCCGCGAGCACAGCACGAGGAAGACTCCGAATGCCGCCACATACGCCAACGAAACGGCCGGCTCCGAATGGGTCAGGTGCAGCAGAAATGCATTGCGCGGATGGGGAACGGGAACGCCGCCACTCCGAACGCGCAGCGCGATGAGGCCGGCGACCAGCGCCGTCAACAAATCAAGCAGTACCGATACAACGATGTTGGACGGTGACGGCCCCTTATGACGGGCGATCAAACCGCTGCTGGACGGCGCCGGCCGCCTTGCTACGGCTATCTGCGGCAAAAAATCCGGACTTCCCATCTTCCCCAATCCAGGTCCACACATCGACACCGCTACCCGACCCTCGGCGTCATTCCGCGGATAGCATCAACAAGCCCAGTCTGTCATGCATAACTTCAACACAACCATAGCGAAGAAGTCGTACTAACATATTGCAACCCAACAGCTTATACAGGCAATACAAGCTCGTCCAACGACAGAAACTCAGACAAAATCGGGTCGTCGCTCTTCCTCATTTCCTCCATCGTCCCGAAGAAACGCGCATGTCCATCATGCAGAAATACCACCCGGTCCGCCAGTTTCTCCGCGAACCGCATGTCGTGGGTAACGATAATGCTGGTGAGATGCAGTTGATGCTTGAGCCGCTGGATCAGGTCCCCCAGCAAATGCCCCATCAGTGGATCCACCATGGTCGTCGGTTCGTCGTACAGAATCGCCCCAGGCTGCGCCGCCAGCGCCCGTGCGATCGCCACCGATCGCTTCATACCCGTCGACAGGTCCGACGGCAGCAGGTTCTCCATCCCCGCCACACCCACCATCTCAAGCAGCCCCTTCACCACCTGCAATATCTGGTCTTCTTCCATCGACCCGCGCTCGCGCAGCGGGAATGCCACATTTTCACCTACCGAAATGGAATCGAACAGCGCCCCATTCTGGAACACCATCGTCACCTTGCGGCGTACTTCCTGCATCTCCGCTTCCGAGAAGCCGGCAATGTCCTGCCCTGCAACAAGGATCGTCCCTTTGTCCGGCTTCAGAAAGCCCATCAGCATGTGCAGCGAAACCGATTTCCCTACGCCGCTGCGACCCAGGATGCACAACGTCTCTCCGGGATTGACCCAGAAGCTCACGTCTTCCAGCACAACGAAATCTCCGAATGATTTACAGACATGCTCAAACGAAATATACGGCCCGGGTTTGTCCTTGACCTCGGGAATGACCTCGGCATCGGCCTCATTCGCAACCGCGGCCTCGGCCATAAACTCGTCCACCGCCGGCGGAGGTTCCCTAGCCAACTCATCGTCCATCAACCCGGAAAGCGACAGATCCATCCACTCATCGGAGCCCTGCTCCGCTGCATCGTCGCTCTTTGCCTTGGGATCCAGCTCGTCCGCCATGCACCGCTCCTGCTTCCCATTCTCCCATGGCGTCAGTCGCGCAAATCGAATGCCTGGTCCCTAAGGCCAAACCGCTCCGCCTCGGCAAACTCTTCCGGAGTATTCACATTCAAAAACCATCGCCGTACATCTTCCGCTGTCGTACCCGGCGGAGCATACTCCGCTGCATCTTTCACCGCCAGCGACCCCGCACCCAGATCGAAATCCACTCCATCCAGCAGATTTTTCAACCTTCGCTCCCCGCGGTTCAACGAGCCGGTCACCGTGTCCAGACACTCCGGGTGCCACATGCAAATCGATGGCTGCGCCTGTCCGTTCGTCACCAGATAGCTCGCCCGCAGGCCGGCCTTCTCCGCCTCCAGCACATCCACTGCCCACTTCCGCAGCAACTCCACCGGCAGCAGCGGCACATCGACCGGCACGAACAAGCACCAACGGTTTCGTGTATCGCGTAGTCCAGCCTCAATGCCCGCTGCCGGCCCCACAGAAAGGCGCGTCTCCGTTACCACGGGAGCGACATGCTTCAGGTCGTCCCGGTTCCCCGCGATCGAAACCGTATCGCAAATACGCGCCAGTCTCTCGACCGCCAACTCCACCAGCGGCCGCCCTCGAAACAGAAGGCCGGCCTTGTCCACACCCATGCGCGAACTGCTGCCCCCGGCAAGCACATAGCCGGAAATCGGCAGAACGCCCGGTTCAGCTTCCATCTACTCGCCGGCTCCAACCAGCTCGAAGAATCGCAGAATCGATTCGATCCCGCGATGGAAATTCGCCAGGTGAAACTTCTCATTCGGTGCATGCAGGTTGTCATCCGGCAATCCAAACCCCATCATCACGGTCGGAATCCCCAACTCGCGCACGAAGTCGCCGACGATTGGAATCGACCCGCCCCCGCGCACAAACACGGTTTCCTTGCCGAACACTTCCTTCATCGCCGCACTCGCCGCGCGCACGTAGGCATTATCGGTGCTCACCACAATCGGCTCGCCCTGATGGATCAGCCGAGCTTCCAGCGTGACTCCTGCGGGACAAATGCTCTCCACAAACGCCTTGTACAGTGCAAACGCTTTCTCGGGCTTCATGTTCGGCACCAGCCGGAACGAAATCTTCGCCGTCGCCTTTGCCGGGATCACCGTTTTCGCGCCCGCACCGATGAACCCACCCGGCATGCCATGCACATCCATCGTGGGCCGCGACCACGTGCGTTCCAGTACCGAGAACATCGTCTCGCCCGTCAGCTCGGTCGAGCCGACCTCGGTCTTCCGATAGTGCTCTTCGTCGAACGGAAGCGACCGCCAGGCCTTCAGCTCATCGGAGCTTGGCGATTCGATGTCGTCATAGAAACCGGGGATAGAAATCTTCCCATTTTCGTCCTTCAGCTTCGCAATCACCTGCGCCAGCGCCACAAACGGATTCGGCGCCGCGCCGCCATACATACCCGAGTGCAAGTCAACCATCGCGCCGCGCGCTTCGAGCTCCGTATAGATCATGCCGCGCAGCCCCACGCACAACGTGGGAAGCTCCGGCGCGAACATCTCCGTATCCGAAACCAACGCGGCATCGGCCTTCAACTGGTCGCCATGCTCGCGGACAAACGCGGCAATCCCCTCGCCGCCAACCTCTTCCTCCCCCTCGACGATCACGCGAATATTGACCGGCAACTTTCCGCCATTCGCCAGCGCCGATTCGAGCGCCTTCACATGCATCCACATCTGTCCCTTGTCGTCGACCGCGCCACGCGCATAGATGTTGCCATCGCGCACCGCCGGCTCAAACGGCGGAGACTTCCACTCATCCAGCGGATCGGGAGGCTGCACATCATAGTGGCCGTAGCAAAGCACCGTCGGTTTTCCTTCGGCATGAAACCAGTCCGCATACACCAGCGGATGCCCGTTGTGCGTCGCAGTCGTGGTCTCGATAATCCGCACATTCTCCATGCCGGCTTTACGCAGACCATCGGCAACAAACTCCGCCGCCCGCCGCACATCGCCCGCCCGTTCCGGCAGCGTTGAAATCGAAGGAATCCGCAATAGCTCCTTCAACTCCTCAACAAACCGCTCCCCATTCGCCTTCGCAAACCCAACCGCCGCATCAATCGCCATCACCGCTCCTAATCCCTATTCCCTATATGGTGAGTCATTAGTTCGTTCCCGTACACAAGGGCCAAAGGCCCTTAGTTCCGCTGGCTCAACCTCCTGCCGAGGTGCAACTTCTAAAGACCTGCTTCAGCATGTAACGAACGACCAAAACTCACTCGCTAAAACAAAACTCTTTCGACATCATCCCTATTCCCCAATTCCTATTCCCTGCCCTTAGGCTGCCCACCCTTATTCCACTGCGGCACAAAGTCACTCGATGCCAACCACCGCATCGGTTCCACCAGCGACTGAATCGCCGCGGTCATAAACGGCAAATCGAGATGCGCCATATCGTCGTTGGGCTTGTGATAGGTCGGCACAGTGCCCCACCCCGCAGCCGTGTGCGCCACGATTCCTAAAAGCGCCAGCGAGAAGTTATCCGACCGCTGGAAAAAGTGCTGCTCCGGATATGGGTCGGGCCCCAGCAGCGCGCCATGCTCCTTCAGCGTCGGCCCCAGATTCGACCGTTCCCACCCCGTAACCAACATCACACCATTCGGCATCTTGGGGTCCTGTGCGCCGATCATCTCGAACTCAAGATTCGTTACCAGCTCCTTCAGCGGCACTGGCGGATGCTTTCCAAAATACGTCGACCCCAGCCCACCCAGCTCCTCGCTGCCATAGCAAACGAACAGCACGCTGCGCTTCAGCTTCGGCCCCGCCGCGAGCGCATGCGCCAACTCCATGACCGCCGTCGTCCCCGACGCATCGTCGTTGGCGCCGTTATAGATGTTGTCGCCATCTGTCGCATCCGACGTCCCCAGATGGTCCAGGTGCGCCGTCAGCAATATCGTCCCCGCCGCCGGATCGCTGCCCTGCAAATAACCAATCGCATTGAACGTCTTCCGCGACGTCTTCGTCGGAGCATCCACAAGACGCAGCCGCTGCCGGCCGGTGGGCGTGGTGTACACATCCACGTCCGCGCTCTGGATGTACCCCGACATCCCCGGCGCAGTCTTCAGGCCATACGCAATAAACTCGGACGCCACGTAATTCGCCGTGATCTCCTCCCAGCGCGATGCGCTCTGCCGTCCACCCATCGCATCGCTGGCCAAAAACTCTTCATGAGCCCGCACCCACTCCGGCTTTACGACCCATGAACTCTGTTGCGCATGTATCGCCGCGCATCCCAGCAGCAAACCTAGCGCAGCAACCGTGCGCTTCAAAAACATCGTCATCATCTTCTCCAGACAGTTATGGCCTCAGCCGCGAACACGACCATCCTACCCTGCAACGGCCAGTGCATGCTGAGATCCCCCGCCCGGAGTTTTACGGCGCGGGAGTCACCTTACGAACCGCACCGTTTCCATAGTCCGCGATGTACAGATTGCCTGCTGCATCGAGAAAGATATGTTCCGGATCATGCAGTTCGGCGTCGGTTGCCAGCCCACCATCGCCACTGAACCCAGCTTGACTGCTTCCCGCGACCCTCGTGATAATCCCGGTCGCCGCCGTTACCTTTCGAATGATGCTGTTGGATGTGTCGGCAATATAGATATTGCCGGACGCATCGACAGCCACTCCCTCGGCTTCGCTGAGTTTCGCCTCCGTCGCCAATCCACCATCACCATCGTTCGTAATGATGCCGGTACCATTCGGCGTACCATTCCCGGCAACCGTGGAAATAATCCCGGTACTCATCGTAATTTTACGGATCACGCCATTGCCCTGCTCCGCGATATAAAGATTTCCGGCAGCATCCAAAGCGAGGCCCTCGGGATTACTCATCTTTGCGTTCGTCGCCAGTCCTCCGTCCCCCGCGTAACCGTAGACTCCAGAACCCGCAATTGTTTTGATGATTCCTGTCGATGCGCTCACCATCCGCACTCGCTGGTTCGAGGTGTCGGAAATATACAAGTTTCCGGCCGCATCGAGCAGGACACCAAACGGATGATTAATCTCCGCCGCAGTTGCCAACCCGCCGTCACCGGAAAACCCACCGCTCGATGTCCCCGAGCCAGCGCCGTTCCCAGCAACCGTCGTAATAATTCCCGTCTGCGCAGTGATCTTCCGGATCACATTATTGGCATCATCCGCCAGATAAAGATTGCCCGCACTGTCTACCGTGCACGCCGTCGGCCCATACATCACTGCATTCACAGCCGGACCGCCATCGCCCGAAAAGCCGGGAATATTCTTCCCCGCATAGGTTGAGATGATTCCCGTACCCGCCGCAACTTTGCGCACGTTGTAGTTCGCAAGGTCGCCGATGAAGAGATCGCCCCCGGCATTCTCGGCGACGCACGTCGGGTCGTACAGTCGCGCGGACGTCGCCAGACCGCCATCACCCGTATTCCCGAGGACACCTGTCCCCGCAACCGTCGTGATGATGGGCTTTACGACCGGAGTCACTGGCACGGTTGGAACCGCCGCAGTACCCCCGCACCCCGTCAGTGCGATCAAAGAGATACTCAACGCGCATACTCCCGCGCAAACCAATCGACCCGATCCAAACGTTTGTTTCGCCATGATCCGCAATCTCCTCAACTGGAACTGGACAAGAGCTGAATCCCACGTGTTTGTACTGGGAATCGTTTCAAGTGGTAATCTTGCGCGCATGCTGCGAACACTCATAACCGCAAGCGTTTTGCTCGTCTCTTCATTGGCCGGCGCACAAACCAATCCGTCTACACCGGACGCTCCGCGGCAAGCCAACACCCCCACAGACGCCCCGCTGAATCCCAAAGTTTCAACCGTCTTCATCGTCGGCGACTCCACCGCCCGTAACGGAGCCGACCTGGGCTGGGGCGACCACTTCGCCCCGCTGTTCGACACTACCCGCATCAACGTCGCCAACCGCGCCATGGCCGGCCGCAGCTCGCGCACCTACATCAACGAAGGCCGTTGGGACCGCGTGCTTGCGGAGATGAAGCCCGGGGACTTCGTGCTCATCCAGATGGGCCACAACGACGGCGGAGACCTCGGTGGAGCCAAACCCCGCGGCACACTCAAAGGCATCGGCGAAGAAACCCAGGACGTCCCCCAAACGACCGGGCCGCTTGCGGGCAAGGTCGAAACCGTCCACACCTACGGCTGGTACATCCGCAAATACATTGCCGACACGCGCGCTAAAGGCGCTACGCCCATCCTGCTCACCTGCACCATCCGCAACATCTGGAAAGACGGCCAGATCGAGCGCGACATGGGCTATCGCGACTTCGAACTCCAAATCGCCGCCGCCCAGCACGTCCCCATCGCCGATATGGCATCCGTCGCCGCAGACCGCCTACAAGCCCTCGGCCCTGAAAAAACTGCTGCGCTCTTCCCCATCGACCACACTCACTCCAGCGCCGAGGGCGCCGCCCTCAATGCCCGTGATGTAGCGGTCGCGCTGGTGATGATCCACTCGCCTCTCGCCGCGTACCTCAAGCCGTAACGCCTCATTCGGGCTTCCTCAGCACCGGGTGGCCCATCCTTCGCGCTTTTGCGAAGGGTGGGGTATCGCGAAGCGACCGTCTTTCGCTTCGGGTGGCGATGAGGTCTGGGTTGAGGAGAGCGGTCGTTTGCTACCGCAAACGATACCCCACCCTTTCGGATAAAGCTCGAAAGGATGGGCCACCCGATGGTTGAGGTCCCCCTCGGTGATACTCTTTCCGCCATGCGACTCGCCGCCATCGTCCTCGCTCTTACCCTCATCACCCTGCCAGCCCAAACTGCCCCTCCTCTCAGCAACAACAGTGGCGCGTCCGACCGCACCTACACCATCAGCGTGATGAAGCGCCTCGCCGACCCCATCCTCAACGCGGCCGCCAACGACAGTCTCCACATGCTCATGCCCGTCGAAGGCGGCAAAGACCGCGTCGAGTTCACCCATCTCGAAGCCCTCGGCCGGCTGCTCGACGGCATGGCGCCGTGGCTCGAACTCGGCCGCGACGACACCCCCGAAGGCCAGCTCCGCGAGTACTACATACTCCTCGCCCGCCACGCCATCCACCACGCCGTCGATCCCCGCAGCCACGACTACATGAACTTCACCCACGGCAACCAGCGCCTGGTCGACGCCGCCTTCCTCGCCCAGGCCCTGCTCCGCGCGCCGCACCAGTTATGGGACGGACTCGACCCAGCCGACCAGCAAAACCTCGTCACCGCCCTCAAAGCCACCCGCACCGTAACCCCCGGCGACAACAACTGGGTGCTCTTCTCCGCCACCATTGAAGCCGCACTTTGGCGTTTCACCGGCG
>Ga0206916_1050_pt1 | contig 26871 bp, 29 predicted proteins | sample Alteio_BWOrgHeat_71_FD_152957 | JGI IMG/M metagenome (GOLD analysis project Ga0206916, IMG submission 152957) | Enriched cells from forest soil in Barre Woods Harvard Forest LTER site, Petersham, Massachusetts, United States -... | ecosystem: Environmental > Terrestrial > Soil > Temperate forest >... | reverse complement strand
TCAGCAGCTTGCCGTCGGCGTCGTAGACCATGGCAACGAACTCTATGGAGGCGTGGCGGCGGCCGTCGCTCTGCAAGGGAAAGGAAAAGTCCGAAGACAGGGCGGCAAAGTCGAGGTCGTAACGGCGGAACGGCCCTTTCACATTCGCGGTCGGGTTCAACTGATTTCGGGGTGCGACGGTGTCTTCCGTGGCGGTGGAATCGGGCAGCACTCGGACTTTGAAGAGGACTTCACTGGGTGCGGGCGAGCCGCGCTCCATGGCCTGCAGGGCGTACGCCGTGCTTCCCATAGCAGGCGCGGCCACCGGAGCAGCAGATCCGGCGAGGGATGGAGCAGGGTGGTGGGCCTTCGCGTCCTCAGCGTAGTAGCCGCGTCGATAGGAAAGCTTGAGGCCGCGCGTTGCGAATGCTCCTTCGAGCTGGACCTGAATGTTGCGGTAGTCGCCCTTCTGTTCGCGGTTGGTGGGCGTGTACGTCAGCGTGTAGTAGTTCGAGCCGGAGTCGATGGCCTTGCCGACCGCAGCGGCGAGGCCGTTGGTGTTGAAGAAGGCGTGGCCGCCGGTATCTCCCGCGACCTGTTCCATCGCCATGTGTTCCTGCGCGTTCTGCAGCGTGAAGTTGGCGATGTCGCTGGTCATCTTGCCGGGGTTGCCGGCGTACCCCTTGCCGGAACGCGAGGCGTCGAACATGGGCAAGCTCTGGAGTCCTCGCGCGTCGATCGGGTAAACGGCGACGCGGGCGCGATCGAGCAGATTGCTGGCCTCGCGAAGCTGGTCGCCGGCGTCGTTCTGGACAGCGAAGGGATCCTGGAGCGAAGGGTCGGGGAAGATGGTCAGCGGAAAGGAGCCGGAGAACCAGATCAGATTTTTACGCCCGGGAAACGCCATCAGGTAGCGCGCCATGTTTTCGAAAGCAGCAACGGTGTAGTCGATCCGCATCTGGGTCTGAAAGCTGGCGTTCTCGGCCTCGAACTGTTGTACGCCGGCGACAGCGTCTGCACTGGCGCCGGCCTGGCTCATCGCGTCCGACATCAAGATTGGGTCGGTATTGGTGCCGGCAGGGTCATCCAGCAGCACGGAGGCGCGCGGGGTCAGGCGATGCTCGACGGCGGCCTTGAGGACCTCCGGGTCGGAACTGAATCCCTGCAGCAGGATCAGGTGGTTGGTCAGACCGAAGATGGCGATGCGAGTACCGGGCCGCTGATTCTTGACGAACTGCTGCAGCTCATAGCGGACGTAAGACTGGTCCTTCATCGGCGTATTGAGGGCGTCGAGCAGCAGGACGTTGAGTGTGCTGTCCGCGGGGACAGGTTGGTAGTCGGTGAAGGTACCCGGGGGAAGGTGCAGCGGCGGCGGCAGCTTGACGTGAGAGAGATCGGCGGCGGAGTGCTCGTCGAAGGTCTTGACGGTTTGCGGCATCTTGTTTTCGCTGACCACGAAGTCGCTGCCGTGGAGGCCGTGGACAGGGTTGCCGGCATTGTCCTGGACCACGATATCGACCACGACTAACTGGGTTCCGGCGGTAATGGTTGAGATCGGAGGAGCGTCGGCCTGGTGGGTCTGAAGCTTCGGCGCGGGAGCAGCCGGCGGTGTCTGGGCATCTGCGGCTATGCCCACGGCAAGCAGCGTGCAAAGCAACGGACGAAGTACGCGCATGAACTGTCTCCTGTTTTCCCATACTAGACGGAGCAGGTGGCAGAGATGTTTCGTTCGCGCAAGGTTTCTGTGGGTGTAATCCAATCGAGCGAACCGCTTTGAGCAAGGCTGACTTCAAAGCGGGTTGCCATAGCCCGCGAACGTCTCAGCCGTGAAGAACCACAAATCCGTGCAGAGCCCATTCCCGAGGAAGCCACGGCTCTCCCGGTAGGGGCCAACTTTAGTTGGCCCATTAACAGACGCGCGCCACGCGCGCTTCCTCTCTGCCGAAGGCCGGAGCGCAGGCGGAGCCGAAGCGACAGAATTGCTCTCTTTTGCCGAGGCACGAATCTCGCTAAACTCCCATCATGTCCCGGCGGCGAAGAACCACGACATCCGGCACCTTCCTCATTACGTCGGTCGCGCATAATCGCCGGCGCATATTTCAGGTCGATGCCACCGCAAGGCTCTGCATCGAAATTCTCCAGCGCTACCGGAGACAGGGGCTATACAAGTTGCACGCTTTCGTCGTCATGCCCGATCACATCCACCTTCTCATCACGACGGAAAATCTGCCTGAGGCCATGAAGCACATTCGTGGAGGCTTCTCTCACGCTCTCGCGTCGAAGTTCGAAGTCTGGCAGTCTGACTTCGACGACCGCGAGATTCACAACGAGAAGGGGTATCTCGACGCTCGCCATTACATCCATCAGAATCCGGTCCGTGCGGGTCTTGTTGTCAATGCCGAGGACTATCCGTACTCTTCAGCCTTCCGGCCGAAAGGCGTCGAAGGATGAGCCGCGCAACGGAAGGCAATTCTGTCGTTTCGGCTTCGCCTACACTCCGGCCTTCGGCAGAACGGAAGGGCCTGCGGCCCGCTGTCTAATGGGCCAACTAAAGTTGGCCCCTACTGGGAGAGCCGTGGCTTCCTCGGGAACGGGCTCTGCGAGGATTTGCAGCTTCCGCAGGAATCGGCACTGCGCGGCTGTCTGCGGCTACTAAAAATTTGGCGTGGAAGACAAAATGCATTTCATCTTTGGTTTCTGAGCCATGAACGCTGCACCGAGCGTCTTCCTCTACGATGCCGGATCGAGCTTGCTGACAGCCGCTAGCGGAACCTCAACGACTCCAAGCCTTCCAGAGACGAGATCGTGCACCGCGATGCGCAGACTCTTCGCATGCGCCGGGGTGGTGACCTGTTGCGAGTAGCCGATACCGCCCTTGAGCAGCTTGTCGTAGTCTTCCGGCTTGAGGTTGAAGTGCATCGTCTGGTTTTGCGTGTCGAGCAGTTTGCCCTCGCCGTCGTAGACGAAGGTCACGAACTCTATCGCGCCGTGGTGGTGGCCATCGGGTTCCATCGGGATATCGATCTTGCCGGCGAGAGTCGTGAAGTCAATTTCGTAGCGCGCCAATGGGCCATTGAGGCTGGGCAGCGGCCGTCCGGCATCCGGACCGGGAGTCGTATCCTCTGTAGATTTCGCGGCAGGCAGCACGCGGATCTTGAACAGGATTTCGCTGGGCGCCGGAGCTCCGTGCTGCATGACGGCGAGGGCGTGGGGATCGGGCGCCGGGCCCGGTGCGCCGGTGGAGCTTTTCGCGGAGATCGATGTCGCGTGGCGTGAGTCGTCGAGATAATATCCGCGACGATAGGCGAGCTTCAGGCTGCGGGAGTTTGCGTCGCCCAGAAGCTGGACATGGATCGAGCGAAAGCCGCCTCGCGGGTCGTGGTTCGATGGCGAGTACGTCAGCGTGTAATAGTCCGAGCCGGACTGAATCGACTGGGTGAACGCGCCGACGAGGTCATTCTGATTGTAGAAAGCCTTTCCGCCGGTCTGGCTCGCGAGCTGATCCATGGTGTTGTGGCCCTGGTTCGTGGCCAGAGAGCCTTTGGTATCGGCGATCTGGGCGATCGTGGGTGCCCTGCTGAAGGACTGGGAAGCATCCATCGAGTGATTGGCGATGTCGAGGCCGATGGCATCGACCGGATACACCGCGATGCGGGCGCGCGCCAGCAGGTTGACGGTCTTCTTGAACTTGTCCCCGAAGTCGGCTTCGGTCTGCATGGAATATTGAACCGAGGTGTCGGGATCGATGTTGATCGGAAACGATCCAGAGAGCCAAAGGACGTTTTTGCGGCCGGGAAAGCCGGAGAGGTAAGCGGCGAGTTGGTCAAAGGCGGTCAGCGTGTAGCCGACCTGTAACTGAGTCTGAAAACTGGCGTTGTCGGCTTCAAACTGCCGCAACTCCGGGTCGTCAGGAGCGCCGGCCTCTCCTGTAAGGGCGTCCGAGAGGTTCTGTACGCCGGGATCGTTCAACAAAACGGAAGCCTGCTGGCGGCCATTGTGGTCGAGCGCGTAGAGCAGCACCCTGGGGTCGTCGGTGAACCCTTGCAGCATGATGAGGCGCGACGTCAGCCCAAAGATGGCGACACGGCTGTTGGGGTCAACCTTCTTCAGGAATTCGCGAAGCTGCTGAAGGACGTACGTCTGCGCGACCATGGGCGTGTTGAGGCGGTCGAGCAGGATCACGGTCAGCGGAGCATTCTGCGGAACCGGCGTGTAGTCGGTAAACATGCCCGGGCCAAGCTTGACCGCCGGAGCGATCTTCGCGTGCATCGGATCGACGGAGATGTGCTCCTCAAAGTTCTTGATGCCCTGCTGCTTCTTGTCTTCGGCGATCTGGAAGTCGGCCTGGGTCAGTCCATGGACGGGACGCCCAGCGCTGTCCTGCACGACGACATCGACCTGCACCAACTGCGTGGCCACAGTGATGGTCGAGGTAGGGGGACGAGCGCGATCGCCTCCCTGAGGCGGCAACTCCTGCGGGGGTGGGCCTACCGGGCCGGCGGACCGGCCTATTTGCGCGGCGGAAAACAGTGTGGTCGAAGCAAGGGCCGAAAGGATGACAAGGGAAAGAACGAGATGCCGACGCATGTAAGTCTCCGGGGTCAGAACGAAGCTTACCTTATCCCTATGCGGTCGTGCCCTGCTCCGCCATGGCGCGTATCGACTCGCCAAACGGGGCACGCAGCACGCCGCGCTCGGTAATGATCGCGGCGATGTACTTCGCAGGCGTGACGTCGAAAGCGGGATTCTCGATGCCGACGCCATCAGGTGTCATCTGGACGCCATTGGAATGAGTGACTTCGCGGGCGTTGCGCTGCTCGATCGGGATGCCTTCGCCGGACGCTGTTTCAAGGTCGATGGTGTTGAAGGGCGCGGCGACGTAAAACGGGATGCCGTGCTCCTTCGCCAGAATACTGACGCCGTAGGTGCCGATTTTGTTGGCTGTGTCTCCGTTGGCGGCGATGCGGTCGGCGCCGACAACGACAGCCTGAATGCGTCCCTTGGACATCAGGTGCGCCGACATGTTGTCACACAACACGGTGGTGGGGATGTTGTCCTTCATCAGTTCCCATGCGGTGAGACGGGCGCCTTGCAGGAAGGGGCGGGTCTCGTCGGCGAGTACGTCGATCTTATGGCCGGCTTCGATGGCTCCCCGGATAACGCCGAGTGCGGTGCCGTAACCGCAGGTAGCGAGGGCCCCAGCGTTGCAGTGCGTAAGGACGGTTCCCTCTTTCGGCATCAGTTCCGCGCCGAATGCGCCGAGCTTGCGGCAGTTGGCGATGTCCTCGTCGTAAAGCTGCTGTGAAAGGGCGACAACAGCTTTCTTGATCTCGGGGATAGGCGTATTCGCAGCGGCAAGCTGGTTGTAGAGGTCGCGAACCTGCCCTATGCCCCAGAAAAGATTGACGGCGGTAGGCCGCGTCCCGGCCAGAAGATCGCAGATTTCGGCGACTTCAGCGTTGAGTGCAGGAATGTCGGCGGCCGTGCTGCGGTCGATGCCGATGGCTACACCCATGGCGGCTGACACGCCGATGGCCGGAGCGCCGCGGACGATCATGTCGCGGATGACGGTGGCAACCTGCTTGTAATCGGTAGCGAGTACGTAGGTCTCTTGGAGGGGGAGCTTGGTCTGGTCAAGGAAGTTGACGCCCGCAGGCGTCCATTCGAGGGTAGGAATCATGTCACTTAAGAGTTTATCGCGCTGGCCGGGTCTCGGGCGACCGGTGGCGCCGTGCTTGACCGGCCGGTATTGGACCATACAGATATCAAGGGCCGATACGATTTCGCTCTGACATGGGCGCCGCCCGGAACAGAGTTCGACGGACACCTCCAGTCGCCGCCGGCAACGAACAATCCGCCACCCGGGTTGTTTACGGCGATCCAGGAGCCACTCGGTCGGTTCTGACCCGGACGAAGGCGCCGGCCGACGTGCTGGTGATCGACAAGGCGGAAAAGCCGTCGGCGAACTAGCAGGATTTGTCTTCGATTATGATGCGGGACTGCCGTTGACCCTTGTCACCGTGATGGCTTGGTGCCTGGGCCGCTTCGCCCCAGGCGAAACTATATGCAGACCAGTTGACCGTTTCCCTCCGCCGATGGTGTATCCTTTCCGGCATGCGAAATCTGGGGCCACTCTTCTTATTATTTGTTCTCTCCATTGGACTTGCGGGATGTGGCGCGGGTCTGGGATCGTCCTCACCCGCGAGCGCGGTTGCCACGCACCTAACCGGCAACGTGCACGGCGGGCAACAGCCTATCGTAGGTGCGCAACTGTATCTTTATGCGGTTTCGACATCGAACGGCGGCACGGCGACGTCGCTGCTGAATACGCCCGGATTCGTTCTCACCGGTCTTTCCGGAGAATTCTCCATCACTGGCGACTACACCTGTCCCACCGGGGCTTACGTCTATTTGCTGGCGATCGGCGGCGATCCCGGCCTTGGTTCCGGGGTGAACAACGAGATCGCGCTCGCTTCCGGCCTGGGACCGTGTTCGGCGTTGACGAGTTCCACGTTCGTGACGGTCAACGAAGTCACGACAGTCGCCTTCGCCTTCGCCATGTCGGCGTATGCGACGACCGACACCCAGATTGGAACAACGGCCAATCTCGCCACACCTTTCGCCTACATCACCACATTGCTCGACCCGACCTCCGGTCTGGCCCGGGCCAGCCATGACGGCTTCACCCTGCCTCAGCTTCAACTCAACGCCCTGGCCAATGCCATTGCCTCGTGTATCAATTCGAACGGCATCGGCGCTCCGTGCTCCACCCTGATGACCGCCTCCAATGCCTCACCCGCGAATACGTTTCAGGCTGCGCTGAACATCGCAAGGAACCCTGCGGCGAACGCCAGCACGATTTACGCCTTGTCCACTCCTCAAGCCGTCTTTCAGCCCGCGCTTTCGGGGCCGCCTGCCAACTGGACGCTGGCTGCCACGTCGCCGACTGGCCAGATCGTCGCCGATGCGAACACGTATGCCTTCACCACGCCAGTCGGCACAATGTGCGTAGAAATGCGCCCCGACGCAGCACCTCTCACAGTCGCGAACTTCCGTTATTACGTCAATAATGGCTACTACGCCAACAATATGTTCATCCATCGCTCGGTGCCGAACTTCGTCATTCAGGGCGGCGGCTACAAATTCGACGGCACAAATGTAACTCAGGCCACCACCACATCGCCCGTAGTCAACGAGTTCAATTTGTCCAATGTTCGTGGAACGATCGCCATGGCAAAGCTGGGAAATGACCCGAACTCTGCCACGGACCAGTGGTTTTTCAACACGGTGGACAACTCCGCGAATCTCAACGTCACCAATGGCGGTTTCACGGTCTTCGGCAGTATCGTCGGCGTCAGCGGCTACACGTCGGGCGGCTGCGCCAGCACGTCGGCAGGGCTCGCGGTCATGGACGCCATCAATACTTTGCCAATCACCAATCAGGGCACAACTTTTGATAGCCTTCCGGTGATCAACTACACCAGCGGACCGATTAAGATCTCCAATCTCGTCATCACGACGGTTTCTCCCGCCAACCCGCAGTAGGTGGACCAGGTATTCCCTTGTGGGTGTAGTCCAACGCCGTAATCTTCATGAGCGTTTTCGTAAAAGAAAACGCCGCTGGACAACTGTTGCGGGAACCCCGCAACAGGGGAAATGCTCTGGCAATCACGCTTGGATTTGACATAGAAACTATTACGTGGCACGGTATAGTAAATATTACGTGGGACGTAATGATTATGTCTGATCCAACCCTTCTCGTACTGTCCAGCCTCGCCGAAGGCGATAAACACGGCTACGCCATGATGGAGGACATCGAGCGCTTCGCTGGCGTGCGTCTTGGCCCAGGAACGTTATACGGAGCGATCACTCGGCTTGAGGAACGCGGATGGATCGCGCCCGTCGCGTCGGAAGATCACCGGCAGCCGTACACCATCACCGGTGCGGGCCGCGAGCACCTGCGCGACCAACTCACGAATCTCGGCCGCATTGTCCGTACCGGACGGCGGCGATTGGAGAATGCATGAAACGTCTCTTGAAGTTTTTCGCGCGGCTCTATCCATCCGATTGGCGCAAGCGATACGGCGTCGAGTATGACGCGTTGCTGGAACAAGGGACGCCACGTGTTCGGGATGCCTTCGATGTCCTTCGAACGGCGGTCGAGATGCACGTGACAAACTGGAGTCTGGTGAAGGTGGTGCTTCCGTGCGCAATCTGTGGAGCTCTTCTAACAGGCGCAATCTCCTTTGCGATATCACCCCAGTATGTTTCTCGTGCACTCATTCGCCTCACAGTTAACGATGAGGTGGCGCGTTCCAAAGATGACACCGTCGCGCGAGACACCGCCATTGCCTTGCTTCCTGACGCGCTGAGCGAGACATCGCTGGCTGCCATCATTCAGAAGCTGGATCTTTATCCACGGGAACGGGTCCGTATGTCTCAGGAAGATTTGATCAACCAGATGCGGAAAGATATCAGCATCCGGCCTGTGAGGACGGGGCCTGGCGAGGACGCATTCCTCCTTCAATTCAGCTATCCAGACCCGCATATTGCGCAGAAAGTGGATAGAGAGATGACTTCCGCGATGCTGACCTCAGCACTTCGTATGAGGCAGAACCAGTCGCCGTCACTTCCCGCTGGAGTCGAGACTTTGCGCCTCGAAACCGATGCCAGTCTCGCTAAGCCTCTCTTTCCGAATCGGGGCGTGTTCGGCGCGGGCGGGTTGGTCGCCGGAGTAGCCGGAGGCCTGCTTGTCGTTTGTATGCGACGCCGCCAGACTGTGACCGTAAGTTGAAGATTTCAGTGCCTCGTAGATAAAGGGTTACAACGATCGGGGTTGTTTCCCGATTGGACGTCGGTAAATGCTGCGATCTCTCCACTGCGGCGGCAGAGTGCGCCGCCTGCGGTCGAGATGACAGGGTTTTGGGCAAAGTGCTGAAAACGCGTACTGCCCACCAGGCATCGGCCGATAGACTTCCAAAATCCCCCGCACTGGTATAGACTCGTAAATGGTGCGTGTACCTTCCGCCGTCTCCGTCTGCCTTGGGGCAGGAGACACCGAAAGCCCACGAAACAGTTGTTAGAGCGAGAGAGCGGGTCCGCAACGACCCATTCGAGGAGATTGTTTGTCGAAGGAAGATGCAATTGAGGTAATGGCAGTGGTCGTCGAGATCCTGCCCAACGCGCTGTTCAAGGTCGAGCTCGAGAACAAGCATCAGGTTCTCGCGCACGTCTCCGGACGCATGCGCAAGAACTTCATCCGCATTCTTACCGGAGACCGCGTCGCCATCGAACTGAGCCCTTACGACCTGAACCGCGGCCGCATCGTTTACCGCTACAAATAGCTGCTAGCTTTTAGCCGCTAGCTTTTAGCCAAGACCAGAAGCAATACATCAACACGCTCCGCGCCGCTAGCGAACAGCTAGAAGCTAAGAGCTAGAAGCTGAGGATTCACATGAAGGTCCGTGCATCAGTAAAACCGATCTGCGACAAGTGCAAGGTCATTCACCGCAAGGGAATCGTTCGCGTGATTTGCGAGAACGCCAAGCACAAGCAGCGCCAGGGCTAAGTAAGTTTTGGGTAGTCTCTACACTCTACCCTCTACTCTCTATCCCCTGCTTTTACGGCCCCACCGGGCGAGTTAGCCGAAGTCAAGGCTTGCGATGAACCCGGAGGAGACAGCTACAAGGTCAGCCGTACAACCCACCACCCGGCGTTCAGTCCAGCACTGAAGCAGCCCCAACCGAAAGGCTAAACATGGCACGTATTGCCGGCGTCGACCTTCCTGGAAACAAGCAGGTTCGTATCGCCCTTACCTACATTTACGGCATCGGAGATCCCCGCGCCCTCAAGATTCTTGAGAAGGCCGGGATCGACCCGTTTGCCAAGATGGGCACCCTCGACGAGGACTCGCTCAACAAGATCCGCCAGGTCATCGAGGCCGAGGGCGGCATCGAAGGCGACCTCCGCAAGGAAGTTTCCCTCAACATCAAGCGCCTCATCGAAATTCAGTCCTACCGTGGTCTCCGTCACCGCCGTTCGCTTCCTGTCCGCGGCCAGCGCACCCACACCAACGCTCGTACTCGCAAGGGTCCTCGTAAGGGAACCGTTGCCGGTAAGAAGAAAGTGACCAAGTAAAGCCATGGCAAAGACTCAGAACAAGGCAGCCGGCTCTGCGAAGGTCGGCAAGAACAAGAAGTTCAAGAAGCGCGAACGCAAAAACGTTCCATTTGGGCTCGTTTTCATCCAGGCGACGTTCAACAACACCATCGTCACCATCACCGACCAGCAGGGCAACACGCTGTCGTGGAAGAGCTCGGGTTCGCTCGGCTTCCGCGGTTCGCGTAAGGGCACCCCGTTCGCGGCACAGCAGGCAGCGGTCAACGCCGCCAATGCTGCTCGCGACCACGGTGTTCGCTCGGTCGACGTTCGCGTTTCGGGTCCCGGCTCCGGCCGTGAGTCCGCCATCCGCGCGCTCGCCGCTGCCGGTATCGATGTCCGCAGCATCCGCGACGTTACGCCGATGCCGCACAACGGCTGCCGTCCGCCCAAGCGCCGCAGAGTGTGAGTCATGTCCCTCCCCGGTAAGTGCGACTTCTGTGAAGGGCGTATCGAGGAGGGACAAGGCTTTGTCTGTAAGTGTTCCTTCATGTATGCGGTGTGCGGCCGTTGCGCACTCCGCATGATGACTTGCCCCATATGCGACATGACGTATGTCTCCGCCGCATTTGCCAAGTCGAAGAAGAAAATAACCTAACCGGATCGCGACGAAGCGCTGCCAGCGTGTAAAGCGATCGACACCAGAATCAACAGAAGTAACTTTAGGAGATCTACGAAATGGCACGTTATACAGGACCCGTCTGCCGCCTTTGCCGCCGCGACGGAACAAAGCTTTTCCTCAAGGGACCGAAGTGCTTCAGCGACAAATGCCCCGTCGAGAAGCGCAACTTCCCTCCCGGCCAGCACGGCCAGTCCAAGAAGGTGAAGAAGGTTGTCGGCTACGGTCTGCAGCTTCGTGAGAAGCAGAAGGCCAAGCGCATCTACTTCACTCTCGAGACCCAGTTCCGCGCCTACTACGAGAAGGCCGCCAACAAGACCGGCGTCACCGGCGAACTCCTGCTCCAGCAGCTTGAGACCCGCCTCGACAACGTCTGCTACCGCCTCGGCTTCGCGCTCTCGCGCCGCCAGGCGCGCCAGGTCGTTCGTCACGGACACGTCCAGGTCAACGGCCGCAAGGTGAACATTCCTTCCTTCCAGTGCAAGGTCGGCGACGAGATCGCGATCCGCGAAGGTTCGAAGGAACTGGTCCTGCTCGCGACTGCCAAGGATTTCGTTTCGGGCCAGACACGCGTCAACTGGATTGAAGTTGCCAGCGACAACCTGTCGGGCAAGATCACTGCCCTGCCGAAGCGCGAAGACGTCAACCTGCCGGTCAACGAGCAGCTGATCGTCGAACTTTACTCGAAGTAATGGCTTCTAGCCGCTAGCTCTTAGTTTTTAGCTAAGGGTTAGCGGCTCGGCTCATACTTTTGCCCTTAGCTAAGAGCTAGAAGCTAACAGCTAAGAGCTTTTCCACCACAACCGTCGTACCATCAGCCCCGCAAAATGCTTCGCGTGGCGATGAAGAAAGGACAACCATGCTTTGGAGAGGTTTCCAGAAGCCCAAGCGTCTTGCCGTTGAGCAGGACACCCTGACCCCCAGTTTCGGCAAATTCAGCGCCCAGCCTTTTGAGCGCGGATTTGGCACAACGATCGGCAACGCGCTTCGCCGCACCTTGCTTTCGTCGATCGAAGGCGCCGCCGTTACGGCCGTCAAAATCGAAGGCGTATTGCACGAGTTCCAGTCGATCACCGGCGTCGTGGAAGACGCGACCGACATCATCCTGAACCTGAAGCAGATCCCGTTCAAGCTGAACGGCGAAGGCCCCAAGGCCCTTTACCTCCGCGCGGATGCCGCGGGTGTGGTTCTGTCGGGTTCGATCGAGGCGGACAGCGATGTCGAAATCCTCGACCCCAACGTCTACATCTGCACCATCTCCGAAGGCGGCCGTATCGACATGGAGATGCGCCTCAAGCGCGGCCGTGGCTACGTTTCCGCCGACAAGAACTTCGACGCCGACCTCGGCATCGGGTTCATCCCGGTGGACTCGGTCCACTCGCCTGTGCGCAAGGTCAACTACATCGTCGAGGCTGCACGTCTCGGTCAGATCACCGACTACGACAAGCTCTCGCTCGAGATCTGGACAAACGGAACGATTCTCCCCGCAGACGCGCTGGGCCTTTCGGCCAAGCTGCTGAAGGACCACATGACCATCTTCATCAACTTTGAAGAGGAAATGGAAGCCGGCGGACTTGACGGTCTCGACGGTCCTCTGGTCCGCAACGAGAACCTGAACCGTTCGGTGGAAGAGTTGGAGCTCTCAGTCCGCAGCTACAACTGCCTGAAGAACGCCAACATCGCCACCATCGGCGAGCTGATCCAGAAGACCGAAGCCGAGATGTTGAAGACCAAGAACTTCGGCCGCAAATCGCTGAACGAGATCAAGGAAATCCTCGCGCAGATGGGTCTTTCCCTCGGCATGAAGATCGACGACCAGGGCAACCCGGTCCCGGGCCCCACGTCGGTTCTCCCCGCCGCGACGCTTGCCGCTTCTTACGGCAACTTCGACGACGAGGACGAAGACGACGAGGACGACGATCTCGACCTGCCAATGGAAACCGACAACTTCTAACGTTTGTCATTCCGTAGCGCAGCGGAGGAATCTGCTTTCCTCCGCTGCGCCACGAACTAACCCGCACCACAGCAAGCCGGTCAACAGGCATGACCTGGACCGAAGGAGACGAAAGCTATGCGCCATCGTAACGGCGGTTTTAAGCTAGGTAGAAATACATCACATCGACGGGCATTGCTTCGCAACCTCGTCACATCCATCATTCTGAACGACCGCGTTCACACCACCATTACCAAGGCCAAGGCCACGCGCCCCATCGTCGAGAAGATGATCACCCTCGGCAAGAACGGCAGCGTTCATGCTCGTCGTCAGGCTCTCGCCTACATGATGACGCCCGAGTCGGTCGATCGCCTGTTCAAGATCGTTGCTCCGCGCTACGAGGGACGTAACGGCGGTTACAGCCGCATCCTCCGCACCGGCGTCCGCAAGGGCGACGCGTCGGAAATGGCGTACATTGAGCTGCTCGGCGCCGAGCAGGAGCTCTCCGACAAGGCAGCCAAGCGCGAAGAGAACCGCGCCAAGAAGCGTGAAGAGCTGCAGAAGCAGCTCGAAGAGCGCGCCCCGGGTGAAGACTCCGATCCGTCCGCGACTGCGTAAGATTGCATTCCCGCAAGACAAAAGGCGCGTCCCCCGGGACGCGCCTTTTGCATCTTCCTACTCCCTACTCCCTAATCCCTATTCCCTGTTCTTAACCCTGTAAACTGGCACTATCGCAATGTCAAAGTTCTATCTCACAACACCGATTTACTACGTCAACGCCCGCCCTCACATCGGCCACGCGTACACCACCATCGTCGCGGACGTGCTCGCGCGGCGGCACCGCCTGCTGGGCGATGACACGTTCTTTCTTACCGGCACGGACGAGCATGGTCAGAAAATCGAGCGCAGCGCCGAGAAAGCAGGAATCTCGCCCCAGCAGTTGGCGGACGATGTCTCCATTCAGTTTCGCAATCTGTGGGACCGCATGGGTCTCACCTACGACCGCTACATCCGCACCACCGACCCCAAGCACAAACGCGGCGCGCAGAAGCTCTTCGCCGAACTGTACGAGCGCGGCGCGATCTATCTGAGCTCTTACACCGGGCAGTACTCCATTGGTGAGGAGATCTTCGTCGAAGGCCCCCCCGGCACCATCGGCCCCGACGGCAAGCCGACCGAAACTGTCACCGAAGAAAACTTCTTCTTCAAACTCAGCGACTACCAACTCCCACTCATCGACCTCATCGAATCCGACACGCTCCTCATCACTCCCGAGTCGCGCAAGAATGAAGTTCTCGGCTTCCTTCGCGGCAATGTCGGAGCTGCAACAGATTCGGGTGGCCCATCCTTCGCGTCTTCTGCGAAGGGTGGGGTATCGGGCGAAGCCCGACCGCTCTCCGCGGAATCGGCACAGATCGCCTACTCCGCCCTCGGCAACCCCTATGTCCCCGGCAATCTCCGCGATCTCTCTGTATCGCGCTCGAGCTTCACGTGGGGCATTCCCGTCCCCGAACCTGCAGCCAGTGCCACGGAAAAGAAGCATGTCATGTACGTGTGGCTCGATGCACTCGCCAACTACATGACCGCCGTCGGCTACGGCTCGGATGCTCCTGAAGATGTTGCGGACTTCGCCCGCTACTGGCCCGCCGAACTGCACACCATGGCTAAGGAAATCACCCGTCAGCACTGCGTCTACTGGCCCGCGTTTCTGCTTGCCGCTGGTATTCCGCTACCGAAAGCCGTCACTGCGCACGGCTGGCTGTTGTTTGATAACTCGAAGATGTCGAAGTCGAAGGGCAACATCGTCCGCACCGAAACGATCCTCGACGGCTTCGGAGACCACGTCTATGGCAAGCAATTTCCTGACAGCACCAAGGCTGAACGTGATCTTTTCGCCGCAGATGTGCTGCGGTATTTTCTGCTGCGCGAGATTCCTTTCGGTCAGGATGGTAGCTTCAGTTTCGACGCCATGATCACTCGCTATAACGCCGACCTCGCGAACGGTTACGGGAACCTGGTCAGCCGTACGCTGAGCATGATTCAGAAGTCTTGCGACGGAAAGATCCCGGATTCCAAAGCGCTCGAACATCCCGAGTTCAGCCGCGGAAGAATCAACTTCCACATGCACGCTTTTGATTACATCCCACCAGATGATCGCGATGACTTCGATGATCTTTTGAATTCGCCTTTGCGAAACGGAACTGATTTCTCTCAGCTTTTGCAGAAGATATTGAGGTTGGTCGGGATCACTGATTCTTTCCTAACCGTTCAGGCGCCTTGGAAAAAACCAGTAGATGAGGAAGAGTCCGCATTTGAACGCCGCCGAAACGCAGTGCTCTATTCAGCAGCCGAGGACATTCGGATAGCAACTATCCTTCTCCATCCTTTCATGCCTGACACCACCGCCAAGGTGTGGGGTTATCTCGGCCTCGGAGACTTTGCTGACGCCGTACGGAATAACGAACTCCATGACAATTACTGGGGCGGTCTCAAGCCCGGAACAAGACTCGGCCCGCTCGCCCCTATCTTCCCCCGCGCCGACAAAGGACTCGTACAAATTATGACCGACATGGAAAACCCCGAAGCTGGCAGCTCGAAGCTGGAAGCTGAAAACGCAACCCCCCGCCCCGAAGCTCCACTCAAGTCCGCGGCCACACCTGCTCCCGCGCAACCGGTTCCGGACGATCCGACACACCCGGCAGCGCCGCCGCGGACCAGCGCTATCGAAGAGCCGGCTGCCGGCACGCTAGTTGGCGGCAGCGCCGCGATTACGACCGAACGCGCGCCTGCTCCCTCGCACACGGAAGCTACGCCCAGTGGAGTGTTCGCGTCGGTGGCTTCACAGACTCCCGTCACCGCGGACGACACCGCCGCCGCACAGCAGGCCCCGCAGATCACCATCGATGACTTCGCGAAGGTCGAGCTCCGCGTCGCGGAGATCAAAGTCGCCGAGCGCATTCCCAAGGCCGACAAGCTGCTCCGGCTTGAAGTCGACCTCGGCTACGAAAAGCGCCAGATTCTCTCAGGCATCGCCGAGTGGTACACGCCGGAAGAGTTGATCGGCCGCCGCATCGTCGTCATCACCAACCTCGCGCCGCGCAAAATGCGTGGGCTGGAGTCGCATGGCATGTTGCTGGCTGCTTCGCACGGCGAAGGCGGAAAGCCGGTGCTGGCGACATTTGGTGAAGAGATTGCCTTAGGGTCGCGGCTGAAATAAGACAGTGAATAGTGAATAGGAAGTAGTGAAAGAAACTCGTGTTTCAGAACGTCTTTCTATTCACTTTTCCCTCTTCACTATTCACTGCCCTTCATTCACTATTCACTGCCCTTCACATTTGTCCGTGGCTGATCGACACGATGAAGTAGTGCGCATTGGTCGTGCCGACGTTCTTGAGGCCGTGCATGTCGTTCGATGCTGTGTAGACGATGTCGCCAGGGCCGACCGGTTCGGGTTTGCCGTCGTTGCCGGTGTGCTCCAGCTTGCCCTGGCGGATGAGCACAAACTCCGTGTTGCGGTGTTTGTGGGCCGGGTGCGGCTCCTTGCCCGGGGGCAGCATGGTTTCGTGGACCTCCACGAACTCGCCCGTGGGCAGCGTGCCGTGCATCACGGCGCGGCTTTCTCCGCCGTTCGCGTTCTTCACCACCGGCAGCGCGTCGAAGCGAAATACTTTTGACTCCGCCATAGGGATGGTGTCTGGCGTCGTTTGCCCTTCTGCGGTCTGCGTCTCAGCCAGGGATGCCAGCATCGCAAACGCCGTCATCGCTCCAACCATTTCACGCCGATTCATCGTCTTCATGTTTTCTCCTTTTTGATTTCAAGCTTTGACATCGCCGCCAACGGCCACGACGAAATACTTCGCCGGCCCATCGCCGATATTTCTCACAGAATGGTTGGTGCCCTTGGCCACGTAGAAGACGGTGCCGGGGCCGCCGGTTGCGGTGTGGTCTTCGAATTTGAACTCCATCGTGCCTTCCTGCACCATGATCACCTCGGTATGCTCGATGCGGTGCATGGGGTTTGGCGCCATGCCGGCGACCTGCATCGACTCATGCAGCGCCACCACCTCACCCGTGACGAGACGTCCGCGCATCACGTCGCGGCTCTCTCCGCCGTTGGCCATCTTTCTGACCGGCATCTCGGCGAAGCGAAAAACTTTGCTGGCTGCCGTTTCATCCATGCGGATAATCCTAATGCCATCTCCGTGCGCGGTACTCTAGTAGACAGCGATTTATGCAGATCATTGACTCCCACTGCCATCTTGACGACTACGAAGACCTGCCCGGCGTGATTGCGCGCGCCGAAGAAGCCGGCGTCGGCACCATGCTGGCGATCGGCATCGGCGACGGCCCAGACACCATGCACCGGGCGCTGGAGCTGGCGCACCTGCACCCTCAGATTTTCGCGACCGCCGGGATTCATCCGCAGGAAGCGCACCAGGCGACAGACGAAAATCTCGCGCGCCTTCGGACACTTGTCGCCGATCCCCGCTGCATCGCCGTTGGCGAGATCGGCCTCGACTACTACCACCTGAACAATCCGGATATCCCCACCCAGCAGGCGGCATTCGTCGCGCAGATGGCCATCGCTGCCGAAGCAGGCAAGCCGATCACCATCCACTGCCGCACGTCCGAGCTTGCGATCCCTGCCGCAAAGCAGAAGTACGAACCCGCCGACGCCTGGGAAGACTTGCTCACGCTGATCGCCGCGCACTGGACGCCGACCGGTCTGCCGGGGATCATGCATTGCTTCTCGGGCAATGAGGACCAGGCGGCACGATCGCTCGCCGCGGGCTTCTCTCTGTCTTTCGCGGGCAATCTCACGTATCCGAAGGCGACGACCATCCAGGCTGTCGCCCGGACCGCGCCGCTGGGCCGTATTCTGGTGGAGACCGACGCTCCGTTTCTTTCGCCGATTCCCCATCGCGGCGAACCGAACGAGCCCGGGCGGACGGCGATTACAGCAAAGTTCCTCGCGGAGCTTCGCGGCATCTCATACGAAGAAGTCGCGGCGCAAACCACGGCCAATTTTCACGCACTCTTTCCCACCACCCGCAGTGCGGCATAATGGACAGCGACAGCAACATCGATTTCTAAAGGACACCCATCATGGCAGCAGATCAAAGTTTCGACGTCGTCAGCAAAGTAGAAATTCAGGAAGTGAAGAACGCCATCGACCAGGCGACCAAGGAAGTCAACGCGCGCTTCGACCTCAAGAACTCGAAGTCGACCATAGCGCTGGAGAAGGAAGAGGCGATCCAGCTCGCGTCACAGGACGAGTACACGCTGAAGGCGGTGATCGAAATCCTGTCGCAGAAGCTGGTCAAGCGCGGCGTGTCGCTCAAGGCGCTGGAGTACGAGAAGCTGGAGCCGGCGTCGAACTCATCGGTCCGTCAGAAGATCAAGTTGAAGCAGGGCATCGCGTCCGATGCTGCAAAAAAAATCCAGGCCTTCATCAAAGACTCGAAGGTCAAGGCGAACTCCAGCATTCAGGGCGAGGTCGTGCGTGTGTCTTCAAAAGACCGCGACATTCTGCAGGACGTGATGGCGAAACTGCGCGCGAAGGACTTCGGCATCGACCTGCAGTTTACGAACTTCCGCTCGAACTAAAGCATTTCCCTATTGCCAGGGTTCTCGGAGCATCTGTGCGGTGGCGTTTTCTTTGCGGAAACGCCTATGAGTGTTGCGGCGTGGATTGCACCCATGGGGAAAATGCTCTAGACCCGAAGCAATTCAAGCTTGGGGAACGCCGCTCGAAAGATTCGCTTGTCGCGCGTCAAGATCGCGTGGCCACTTACCTCGGCGTGTGCTCCGATCAAAAAGTCGGTCAGTAGTCGGCGCGGCTCATCGCTGCTGCGACTCTTGCGGCGTTCGACATAGCCTGCGAACGCGTCGCCTGCGACGCGGAACACGCGTTCTCCCATATCCCATTCGATATGGACATCGAGTTCGTGAAGTATGGCGTCGAGCACCCGTTGCGAGCGCTGCACCGGAAGCAGTTCCGCATAGACAAAGCCGCAAAGTACTAGGCTTGCATGATTTCTATACTCATCCAGTGCCGCAGCGACCTGATGACGCAAGGGGTCAGTTGGAGACCAGACTGTTGAAAGAATATTGCTATCAAGCGAGATCGTCATGGCCTCGCAATTCGCGGAAGAATTGAACTACGCTCACGCCTTCCGGTATTCCTGGGTTCCCTATACCGACAAAATCCTGAAACGAGGCCCGCGGACGTTCGGGAACGACACGCATCTCGCTCCGGGTACCTTCAAAGCGGAGTCGTGTTCCAGTCACCAACCCAAGTTCTTTGCGAATGGAACCGGGTATAGTGATCTGCCCTTTGCTCGTTACTTTGGCTGCAGCAACAATCGCTTTTCGCGCCATGGATATGCTCCTTACTTTCGTATGCTACTCCTTACTTCGCTGTCTGTCGCCACGACCGTTGGCCCACCTGATACTCTTAAGCGAGCGTGAGTTCTCTCTCCATCGCGACTGCTACCGAGGTCTTCGACCTCGTTCGCGACGATCTCGCCGCCATCGAGCGGGAGTTTGCCCGTCAGTCTGCCTCCGATGTTGAAGTTGTTACTGACATCGCGCGCTACCTGATCGCCGGCGGCGGCAAGCGCATCCGCCCACTGCTGCTGCTGCTTTCCGCAAAAGCGCTGGACTGCCAGACGCACTCGCGCATCCGGCTGGGCGCGGTGGTCGAGATGCTGCACACCGCAACCCTGGTCCACGACGACATCATCGACGAAGCCAGCACGCGCCGCGGCCGCCCATCCTCGAACACGACCTGGGGCAATGCCAAGTGCGTTCTGGCCGGCGACTGGCTGTACATGCAGTCGTTCCAGACAGCGCTGGAGGAACGCAACTTCCGTATTCTCGACCTGCTCGTTTCCCTTACGCAGCAGATGGTTGAGGGCGAGTTGTTGCAGATGGAAAAGCTCGGCCACCTGATCAATGAGGAAGAGTACTTCGACCTGATCTTCCGCAAGACGGCCTGCCTGTTCAAGGTGTCGATGCAGCTTGGCGCCGTCGTCGCCGCCGCGCCCGACGAGACCGAACAGGCGCTGGGTGAGTATGGCCGCAACCTGGGCCTGGCGTTCCAGATCGTCGACGACGTGCTCGACCTCACCGCGCTCGAAGATGTTCTAGGCAAGCCTGTCGCTTCCGATCTGCGCGAAGGCAAGGCTACGCTTGCGGTGATCCACGCGCTCGAGCGCGGCACGGGCGCCGACCGCGAAGCCATCCGCACAGTGCTGGCGGACCGCGCGTTTACTCGCGTCTCGCACGCCGAGATTCTTGCCATCCTCAACAGCCATGGCTCCATAGCCTATGCGATGGACACCGCCTGCGCCTACGCCGCCGCAGCACGGCAGTCGATTGCGGACCTGCCCGATTCGGACGCTAAACGCGCTCTGCTGTGGGTCCCAGGCTTCGTCACGAGCCGCGACCGGTAAAGCCCGATGAAGCTTCGCAAGCTTTACTTTCTGCTTGCTGCGTCCTCCCTTTGTCTCAGCGGATGCTCTTCCGCGAAACTCGATCCAAGCCAGAAGGCCGACAGGATCGTCGTGATCAAATCCGCCCACACGATGACGCTCTACGCAGCGAATCAGCCGCTCAAGACGTACAAGGTTGCGCTGGGCCGAGGTGCCGGCGACGCGAAACAACATCAGGGCGACCACGAGACACCCGAAGGCCACTACGTCATCGACAGCAGGAATCCCAATAGCCGTTTCCATCTGGCCCTTCACGTCTCCTACCCAAACGCTGACGATAAAGCCCGCGCAAAGAGTCTCGGGCAACCGGCCGGTGGCGCCATCATGGTGCACGGAGTGGAATCGAAGTTCCGGTGGCTGGGAGGCATGCAGCATGACGCCGATTGGACCGACGGGTGCATCGCCGTCACGGATAAGGAGATGGAGGAAATCTGGAAGGCGGTTCCCCTGGGAACGCCGATTGAGATTCGACGCTAACGAGACGTTAGCCACAACGTCCATTCCGCAGTAAGCTTTGTCCAACAAACGAACGCTCGCATCGTTCCATTCCAACGTCAGGGGTCAATCCCATGCACAGGAACGTGCGTCCATTCGTCCTCATCGCTGCGTCTTTCGCGCTCACCGTCCACGCGCAACCACCCGCCAATCCAAGCAAAGCCGACCGCATTGTCGTCATCAAATCAACCCACACCATGACGCTCTATGCCGATGGCAAGGTGCTCAGGACGTATCACGTGTCGCTGGGCAGTAACGCCTCCGGGAATGCCAAGCAGATGCAAGGCGACCACGAAACTCCCGAAGGCACTTACACCATCAACGGCCGCAACGAACACAGTTGTTGTCATCTTTCACTGCACATTTCGTATCCCAACGCGGCAGACCGCGAACGCGCTCGTAAGCTGGGCGTCGATCCTGGTGGAAACGTTATGATCCATGGCCTGCCTCCTGGAAACGAATGGGTCAAACCCGGTCAGGAACTCGCCGACTGGACCTACGGGTGCATAGGGTTGACGAATCCTGAGATGGATGAGGTTTGGAGATTGGTGCCGACTGGGACGCCGATTGAAATTCGGCACTGATTATTGCCTCAGCGGTTGAGCCCACGCCGGAACGGGTTCGCTCCAGTGCATATAAGCTTTATGTCCGAACGCAACGAGCGTGTATCCCAGGTCGCTTGAGTTATCCAGCAGCACGGCAAAATCTGCCATCGGCAAAAGCTTTTTCATATTTGCAAGTGTGCGCGGATAGCGGCGCCGTTGATCTTCTTCGGGAACGTCGTGTCCACCCTTGAGGACGCGAGCTTTTACACGTTCCAGATTGATCTCTACGGAAGAAGTACCAACAAAGATTACGGCTATCGAAAACCCGTTCTCCTTCGCTCGATCAGCCATTCGAAGATAGGTACTGCCGGAGAGGGTCGTTTCAACCGTGAAGCTTTGCTTTTCGGAGAGAAGTTCTTCGGCTCTTCTTAAGACATCTTTCCCCGCCTCGATATTAGAGGCTCCGTGGGCAACCGTGTCCTGGAGGGATTTTGCGAAAGCATCCGGATCGAGCACGGGTGCGTTTTGAAACTTATCTCGCGAAGATGCGGTTAGAGTGCTCTTGCCGCAACCATTCGAACCCGCAATGATTGTCAGAACAGGAGTCACGCAGCTTCGCTCGTGGATTTTTGTTCGACTTTCTTTTCTTCAAGAATCCAATCGAGTTTGCGACGTTCCCACTTAACAGCTTCACGTCCGGCCTGGACTAAGCTGTTCGCGAACTTCTCAATATCGAACTCATCGGAATCGACATAGTTTCCCATGCCTTAATCCTACTCCTCGTCTTCCTCTTCCGCTTCAAAATCGTTGTCCTCATCATCCACGTCGACCGACAATTCCTGCACCCGAACAGCGCCACCGCTCTCGGGTTCCAGCAGTACTTGGATGCGACTTTCGGCCGAAGACAACTGCGCCTTGCAGGCGTTCGAGAGACGCATGCCCGACTCGAACAACTCGACGCTTTCTTCCAGCGGCAAGCCGCCGCTTTCGAGGCGGTCGACGACACGTTCCAATTCGGCTAATTGTTCTTCAAAACTCGCCACAGGCCCTCGATCCTCTCGTCCTGACCATTCGTCGTTGCACTATGTGTCGGGCCTTCAGCCCTCGCCTCGGTGATCGCCTCGATACCTGGGGCGCTGCCCCAGGCTGTTATAAGTCGCGCCTTCAGCGCTTTGATTCCTTGCCTTGGTACCTTCCTTACACCAACCCCAGCACCTGCGCCGCGGCGTGGTACTTGCCGAACGGCGCGCTTACCTGGACACCCTGCACCGAACTCCGAACCGCCGCAACCATCTCGCGTGCAATCGCGACGCCCTCGGCAAACGCACCCTCTTTCGACGTTTGCGCGGCCATCCTCGCGATAGTTTCGTCCGGAACACTGACCCGCAGATCGTTCTTCATGAACTCGGCATTGCGCAGGCTGGTCAGCGGCCAGATGCCAGCAATGACCGGGATGCGGAAGCCCTCGATGCGCTTCAGGAAGTCCTCCAGCAGACGCAAGTCGAAGACCGGCTGCGTAATGCAGAACTCCGCGCCCGCCTCAACCTTGTACGCAAAGCGGCGAATCTCATGGTCGATGTCCGGAACGCCGGGGTTCGCGGCAACCGACATGGTGAAGCCCGTCGATTCGCCAATGGGGTTGCGGCCGATATCGAGGCCGTGGTTCAAACCGCGCACAATATTGACCAGCCCAATCGCGTCCACGTCGAACACCGCCGTCGCATCAGGATAGTTGCCCATCTTCGGCGGGTCGCCGGTAAGGCACAAAATGTTCTTGAGGCCAATCGACGACGCTCCAAGAAGATCACTCTGGATGCTGAGCACGTTGCGGTCGCGGCAGGTGTAGTGCAACACCGTTTCGATGCCGACCTTCTGCTGGATCTGGATGCACAAACTCTGCGCGCTCATCCTCGCACTCGCGCGCGGCGAATCCGGCACGTTGATGGCGTGCACGCCAAGATCGTGCAGATATCCAGCGCCCTCAAGCTCCTTGGTGCAGTCGATGCCCTTGGGCGAAACGATTTCGACCAGCGTCACAAACTCGCCTCTGGCGATCATCGCGCCAATCTTCGAGCGCTCAGCCAGCGGCGGAGGCTGCACCGGATCTTCTGTCGGCACGGCGGCCACACTCGGTCCGGCGACAGCCTGCTCACCCGAGCCCTGCGCGTCCATCGCCCGCAGCGCGCTGCGCATGGCGCGAATGTGCTGCGGCGTCGTCCCGCAGCAACCGCCTACCCAGCTCGCGCCCGCCTTCACAAATTTGCGCGCGAAGCTGGCCATGTACTCCGGCGACGTCAGGTAAATATTCCGGCCCTCGACGTTGCGCGGCATCCCGGCATTGGGCATGGCGACCAGCGGGACGGTCGTCACTTTCCTCATGCACTCGATCACGCTCAGCACGGTCGCCGGGCCCGAGCTGCAATTGCAGCCGATGGCGTTCGCTCCCGCCTCCACCAGCCGTGCGGCTGCGGCTTCCGGGCCGGTGCCGTCGAGACAGTTGCCGTCCTCATCAACCGTCACCATCACCACCAGCGGCAACTGGGGCGCAACATCCCGCGCCGCCAGAATCGCCTGCTCCGCCTCGTCGATCGACATCATGGTCTCGATCATCAGCATGTCGACGCCGCCCTCGGCCAGCGCCTTGATCTGCTCGGCGAATGCTGCCCGGGCTTCGTCGAGGCTGGTCTTTCCCAGCGGTTCGATGCGCACGCCGAGCGGTCCGATCGCACCCGCCACAAACGCTTCCGTCCCCTGTTTTTCACGGATCGCATCGACGCTCTGGCGCGCGATCTGCGCTCCGGCCAGGTTGATGGCGTGGACTTTATCGCCCAGACCAAACCGCTCCAGCCGGAAGGAATTGCCGCCAAAGGTGTTTGTTTCAATCACTTCCGCACCAGCCTGGAGATACTCCTGATGCACGGTGCGCACGGTTTCGGGTTCGCGCAGGTTCAGTTCGTCGTAGCAGCGGTTGATGAACACGCCACGGCTGTACAGCATCGTTCCCATGGCGCCGTCGCAGAGCACGGTCCCACCCGCAAAAAGCCTGTTTGTCGAGTCTTTCAATCCTGCCAACCTGTCTTCCTGATTCATTCGCGCCTTGATACCATCCTATTCCACTGTCATACGTCCAACCAACACCAAGTCACACTGCGAATCGCCGCGCCGTATGCGGGTGACTGTTTGGTATACTTTGGCTTGAAAGCAACGCCAGCAACGCATTTTTGCGCCGCGGCTCGGAGTCGTTACCGTTGAAGAATCGAAGTGTTGCCACCCGGATGTGTTCGGGTCTCCTGCTGAGTGTCATTGCGTTGATGCTTACCGCCTGCGGTCAGGTCCTCTATAAAGTACCGGCCAATAATTTCGCGGGGCGCCCCATTCCTCCGAGCGGGCTTCTGCAGCGCGTCATGGCCTCGTACACTTCCAATGGAAGTTCGGGCGGCCTCCAAATCCTGGACGGCCTGCGCGATCTTCGCGGCAACATCCAGAATACGATTCCGTTCTTCGCCATCAGCGGGTACTCCAGCGGAAATCCCTCGACCATCATCAACTATCCCGAGCAGAGTACCGGTTACGTCTTCTCGTCGTCCGACGGCAGCCTTGCCCAGATCAATTACGGCAAAGAAAGCACCGGCGGGACCGTTGCCAGCTTTGCCCCGACGTCGCCTTCGGTGACGGCCGCGGTTGACGGCTCGCGCTTCGTAGGAGCGCAGCAAGGCAGCGGTCAACTCGCACTCTCCGCCGGCGGCGCCCAGTACTTCCTCAATCTCCCGGATATCGATAAAGTCGTCGTCAACGCGGGCAATACCGTCATCCTGGCCATGGTCCGCAATTCCGACAAGCTCTATCGCGTGGTCAAGCTGAACGTGACCAATACCCCGACGTATCCTCCTGGCTACGTCGATTGCCAGCCCATCCTCATCCCCGTTTATTGCGTCGTTCCGGTGACGGGCACCTACGACCGTCCAGCCAATGCCTCTTTCTCGCTCGACGGCAACACGGTCTATGTGATGAACTGCGGCCCCGAGTGCGGTGGAAAGACCGCCGGCATTACCTTCCTGCAGGAAGGTGCGCTTACCGTCGACACCATTCCGACGGTCGACCCGCTCAGCCCCGGCGCTCCTTCGCCGCTGGCCGCAACTCCTGGACCGAATCCGGTGCCTATCCCTGGTGGGATTACGGCCGTCCTTTCCGACGGCACAACGTTGTATATCGCCGGCCAGTCTCTGTACAGCAAGCTCCCTTCAGGAGCACTGGGAACGACCCCGCGCGCCGATGGCCTCTTTACCGGCTATCTGACCACCATGAGTCTCTCCACGAACGCGGTCTCGAACCCCATCAGCATCGCCGACGGCCATCACTCCAAACTGCTCTTTGCCGACGACAGCACGATGTGGATCGCCGCGCAGCAATGCGCCAATGGCGAGCGTCAAGCTACAGGCCAGAACTATAACTGCCTCACCATGGTCAACCTCGGCAGCACGCTGACGGCGACGATCATACCTAACCTCACCCCCGGCGGCGCAACGCACGTGCCGTTCCCCAACACCAACCAGAACCAGTACTACTACGGCAGCCTTACCGGGCTGTGCTGGGTACAGCAGTACCACAAGGTCTTCACAGCGTATGGTGGCCAGGTCCATGCCTTTTACACCGGCGGCGCAATCGTCGACCAGAACGACCCCGCCCACGGAAACCAACCGACCGCCGGCACCGAGCTCGATAACACCAACTTCACCATCCAGGGCACAGTGCTCGACATGGCGTACATCGATGCTCTTAGCAATAACGCTGACTAACGGCCCAGGCAGTAGGTCGTTCCTCCGATCGAGGTCACGACCCTTCGCTCAGATAAAGCAAAAGAAAACGCCAGGAGTGCTCCTGGCGTTTTCTTTTGCCCAAGAGCTGTTGCCGGCCCTGGACTGGTGGAAACAAACTACTGTCTCGGAAGACTACTTTGACGGGACGCGACGGCGGGTGCCGATCTTTGCCGGCGATGGCGTGCTGGGCAACGTGTTCGGATCGTTGAGGATGGCCGGATCCGGTATCGGCGACGAACCGCCCGTGGGACGAACAAAGGCTTCGACGCCGGCAATTGTAATCTCGACAGCGTGGAAGGCAGCCTTGTTATCATCGGGTCTCGGGTAGTCGATGATATAGCGCCCGCGCAGCAGCTCAATCAGGTGTTGGAGATTTTGCGCGACGCCGGAACTCCACGCGTCCAGGATCATGCCGCCGTTTCTGCCGCACAGGATGCCCAACTGGTCGTCGTCGCTAACATCTCCAGACAGACCGACATTCCCCCGGCGACCCAGGACAGGTCCAAATCGGTAGCTTCCGAGCTCCCGGTTGTACTCCGCGTTATCCCGCAGGCCAAAGACGGCGACCCCCAGGCTGCCGAGGTCCTCAGCGGCCACCGCGAGACTCCTTTTGCTTCCATTCTCACGACCCAGCGAAACGACCAGAAGCACGCGGCGGCTGGGCGAGTCGCCAAGGTCCTGCCCCACCATCGACATCGCATCCCACAGGTGAAGCTTGTAGCCGCACGCAGGCTTGGTCTTCGTGCCGTGCAATCCGGGTGCGGCGAGTGCGTTGGCAATGCCTTGCGCGATCAGCGCCGGGTCCGCCGCAGGCGCCTCCTTCAGTGTG
>Ga0206916_1049_pt1 | contig 27117 bp, 28 predicted proteins | sample Alteio_BWOrgHeat_71_FD_152957 | JGI IMG/M metagenome (GOLD analysis project Ga0206916, IMG submission 152957) | Enriched cells from forest soil in Barre Woods Harvard Forest LTER site, Petersham, Massachusetts, United States -... | ecosystem: Environmental > Terrestrial > Soil > Temperate forest >... | reverse complement strand
GGTCATGCGCGCTCCGGGAATCGCCTTGTCATCATGTGGCGCTTCAACCCGTACAAGGACCTGTCTGCTTGCATACTTCGGATCGAATGACTCGCTCTGGAGAGCGGCCTCCATCGTCGGCCAAAAGAGACTGAAGCCGCTGACGGGCTCGACGCTTACCGGTTTAGCTGCCGGGTCGAGTTGCACGAGGAAGAGACTTGCCGGACCGAGAGCACGGATGAGACGCTCATCGCTGGTGTACGCCGGAACCGCTTGAGAGACAAGAAGCGGAATAGGTTTTGGCAACGGGTGCTGCACGAGGTCGGAAGCCAGGGGCAGCCTGGAGACACTCTGTGAACAGGCGCCAGATGTGACAACGAGAAGGGAGGTGGCTATCGCGGCTCGGGAGCGAGTGAGCGAAACGAAAGAATGCATGACCTCCTTATAGCGACCGTCTCGCTAAGATTGCAGGCCAGTAGGACACTTATCAAAGCGCCACAATGCAATGAGGCCACGGATTGGATCCGTGGCCTCACTGTTGAATCGATGCGACAACTACGCGACGACTTCGATGCCATGCTGCGGGCGGTGCCGCGGATGGTCTTGGCTGCCGCCTCGACCGTGTTGGCGTTCATGTCCGGCATCTTGACTTTGGCGATCTCGAGAATCTGCTTCTCGGTGACATTGCCCTTCTTGTCCTTGTTGGGCGTGCCCGATCCCTTTTCGATTCCGACAGCCTTCAACAGCAGCACGGGAGCGGGAGGGGTCTTGGTGATGAACGAGAACGTACGGTCGGCGTAGACGGTGATCACGACCGGGACGGTCATGCCGGCGAGACCCGGGTCTTTGCTGGTGCGCTCGTTGAACTGTTTGCAGAACTCCATGATGTTGACCTGGGCCTGGCCGAGCGCGGGGCCGACGGGCGGCGCGGGCGTGGCTTTGCCAGCAATGATCTGCAGCTTGACGTATCCGGTAACTTTCTTCGGTGCCATAGTAATCCTCTTCGGTGGTGCAAATTTTGTACTGCGGTCAGGAGGTAGAAGATCGGGTGAAGCGGCCCGATGGACTCCTGAGAAAACGTAGCTCTTAGCTTCTAGCTCTTAGCCTTTAGCTAGGAGCTAAAAGCTAGCAGCTAAGAGCTGAACTTTTATCCCTCGAACTTCTCAACGTTCGAGAACTCGACCTCGGTAGGCGTCGGGCGGCCAAAGATGCTGACCATGACCTTGAGCGTCTGCTTATCTTCGTTGACGTCGTCGACGGCGCCATTGAAGTTGGCGAAGGGGCCTTCGTTGATGCGGACCTGTTCACCCTTGGTGAACTTCATCTTCATCTTCGGCTTGTCCTTCGTCGCGTCGGAGCGGTTCAACATCGCGTTGACTTCCTGCTCGGACAGCGCATTCGGCTGGTCGCCGGTCTGCAGGAAACCCGTGACACGGGGCGTGTTCTTCACCACGTGCCAGAGGTCGTTGTCGAGCGCCATTTCGACAAAAACATACCCCGGCAGGAACACGCGGTCGATGGTGTACTTCTTGCCGTTGCGCAGTTCGGTGGTCGGCTCGGTCGGGATCTCGATGCGGCCCACGCGGTCTTCGAGATGGTAGGCGGCGACGCGCGATTGCAGCGACTCCTTCACCTTGCGCTCAAAGCCGGAGTAGGCGTGGATGATGTACCACTTGAAATTTTCATTCACCGGAGCCGCGTCCGTTGTGGCTGCCGCTTCCTCTGCGGGAGCGGCGGCTTCGGATTCCGTCGTTTCGAGGTTCTCGTTATTCAACTCGTCTGCCATGCGCCTGTGCCTTCGCGTTCCGGAAATTAGTGCTTGATGAAGTAAGAAAAAATCTTGTCGACGCCGTTGCCGAGGATCACATCCACCAGCTCAAAGAACGCTGCGAAGATGAAGACGGTACAGATCACCACAATGGTGGTCGACCGCACTTCGGCGCGCGTCGGAGTGACGACCTTGCGCATTTCGGCACGAACGTCGTGGAGAAACTGGACCAAACGTTCAGGGCCAGACGTCACACGCTGCATGCTGGATGGCTGCTGGTCTTCCGGGTTGTTTTTTTCCAATGCGAGTGCTTCGGCCATTGTGCTGTCTTCAACCTTCATGCACGCATCGCGCGTGCGGTAATCTTTTGCTGCGTCCGGCCTGTCGAGAGCCAGAAAAGTGATGGCAGGGGCGCTCGGATTCGAACCGAGAAGTTCGGTTTTGGAGACCGACAGTTTAACCGTTGAGCTTACGCCCCTGTGAAAACAGAGCGTAGAGGATAGAGTGTAGAGCGTAGAGAAACCGATGCGGCCTTCTCTACCCTCTACCCTCTACACTCTACCCACTGTTACTTGGTTTCCTTGTGCGCGGTGTGCTTGCGGCAGGTGTTGCAAAACTTGGACATTTCGAGACGACCGGTGGTGGTCTTCTTGTTCTTAGTCGTCGAGTAGTTCCGGTTCTTGCAGTCCGGGCACTGGAGGGTGATGATTTCGCGCATGGTTAATTCCTTTCAAGTTTGGCCAACCACCTCGGTTGGCAAGCAGGTGGTTTGGATTGCTCCTGACACGCCGCGACGCAGGGCATAGGGCCCCTGCTGCCCGAATCCTGAATTGTGGTGCTTGGGAGACGGCGGTCAGGCGCACGCTCGTCCTTGTCTATTATCCACGAAATCGCCAAGGAGGGAAAGCGTCACGAGCCGGCGAGGTCGCCAGTCTTCTGTTTCCTGACACCTTTGGCAGGCTTCTTCGAGGCCCTTGCCTCATCCGCAAGCTGGATATTGTGCGCTTTGACGATGGTCGCAATCAGCCCCGGATAGCGTTGATCGATTTCGGCGCAGCGGGAAGTATTGTGCATTTCAACGCCGCGCCGCTCTCCACGAATCAGCCCCGCCTCGCGAAGTATCTTGAAGTGCTGGGAAAGAGTGGACTTAGGGATGGGCTTATTGTTCGTATGCAGGAACGTCGAGCAATTCTGAGAGCACTCCTGGCCGACGATGTCGGCGTAAATCGCCACACGCACCGGATCGGACAGCGCATGCAGGATCGCCTCAACGGGTACATCTTCCACGGCTGGATGAAACAGCGGCCTCATAACGCTCCCATTCTAATGTTGGTTTCAAAAGAATATTAGTTCATAAATCCCGAACTAATGAATCTTTGAACAACTACTCACCATCCGATGCTCCAGAACGCTGAAGGAATCAGCTCCCATGAATGGGGAGGAACCGATGGCCTTCGCGAAAAGGAGATGGGTATGGGAAAGCTCGATGGAAAAGTAGCGGTCATTACGGCGGCCACGTCCGGTATGGCGCTGGCGACAGCAAAGCTCTTTGTGGAAGAAGGCGCGTACGTCTTCATTACCGGCAGGCGTCAGGACAAGCTGGATGAGGCGGTGAAAGCCATCGGACGCAACGTGACCGGCGTGCAGGGCGACTCGGCGAACCTTGCGGACCTGGATCGTCTCTACGAGGTCGTAAAGAAAGAAAAGGGCAAGATCGACGTGCTCTTTGCCAGCGCGGGTTTTGGTGAGTTCACACCCATCGGCCAAGTAACCGAAGAGCATTTCGACAAGACCTTCGACCTCAACGTCCGCGGCACGCTGTTTACCGTGCAGAAAGCTCTCCCACTCTTTTCCGACGGCGGCTCCATCTTCATGAACGGTTCGATCGCCGGCAGCAAGGGCTTTCCGGCGTTTGGCGTATACGCCGCAAGCAAGGCAGCAGTGAGGTCTTTTGCACGCACTTGGCTGGTCGACTTGAAAGACCGCAAAATCCGCGTGAATGTCTTGAGCCCCGGCACGATCGACACGCCGGCACTCGACAGCCTGGGCACGGACAAGGAGCAATTCGCAGCCTTGATTCCGCGTGGCGAGATGGGGAGGCCCGAAGAGATCGCGACGGCAGCGTTGTTTCTGGCGTCCAGCGACTCGAGCTTCGTGAATGGGATTGAGCTGTTCGTAGATGGTGGAACGGCGCAGATCTAATGGCGTAGCTGAACAAAAAGCGGCGGCCGAGGCCGCCGCTTTTTGTCTCACTCCAGGAAATCTATTCCGCCGATTCTTCTTCCGCCAACCCATCGAGCGTCTCCAGCACATCCGCAGGCAGGCTCAAATCTGCAGCCGCCAGATTCTCCCCCAGATGAGTCACCGACGACGTTCCCGGGATCAGCAGAATGTTCGGCGAGCGATGAAGCAGCCAGGCCAGCGCCACCTGCATTGGAGTCGCACCAAGACCGGCGGCAACGTTGTTCAGCGTGCTTGACTGGAGCGGCGTGAATCCGCCCAGCGGGAAAAACGGCACGTAAGGGATGTGCTGCGCTGCGAGATCGTCGATCAGGGCGTCATCGGCACGTTGCACGACGTTGTACATGTTCTGCACGCAGACGATCGGGGCGATGGCTTGTGCTTCGGCGATGTGCTTCGCCGAAACATTGCTCACCCCGATGTTTTTCACCAGCCCCTGCCGCTGGAGCTCCGCAACCGCCTCAACTGCCGGCCGCACATCGAATCCCTCTTCCGGCGTCGCAAGTCCCGTACCGCGAACGTTCACAATATCGAGCACATCCAGCCCAAGATTGCGCAGATTGTCGTGCACACTCTCGATCAAAAACTGCCGCCCGTGTTCCTGAATCCACGAGCCGTCTTCACCGCGCCGCGCTCCAACTTTGGTCACAATCACCAGGCCATCGCGATACGGATGCAGGGCTTCGCGGATGATCTGATTCGTAACGTGCGGCCCGTAGAAGTCGCTGGTATCGATGTGGTTCACGCCCGCTTCAACGGCCCTGTGGAGCACGGCAACCGCAGCAGCGCGGTCCTTGGGCGGTCCAAAGATGTGAGGGCCGGAAAGCTGCATGGCGCCGTAGCCCATGCGATGTACGGTCAACGCCGTTCCAGGAAATGTGTATGTCCCACCAAGAGTGGTTGCTTCTGCCATGTATTCCTCACGCGTTCTGTGTTCCTGTGGTTAGATGAAGGAGGCTTCGGGTTTGGAGTTCGCATTTGCCGCCACTCAAAACACCCATCGAAAGGCAGCGAAAACAGCCGGTCCAGGCGCGTTCTACCGCCACCGTCGACGCGATTCTCGAGTCGAAAATCCCGGCCCGTGAAGACGACGCGTTGCGTGAGCAGATGGTGTGCCTATGCCGAGAGCTTAACGATGCGGTGATAAAGCAAAAGCGGCTTTCATCGCAACCTTGGTAGTGTTCTCGTGGCAAGTGGCTAGATCATTTTTCCTGCGGGTGTAGTCCAACGCCGCAACCTTCATGGGCGTTTTCCGTAAAGAAAACGCCGCTGCACAGCTGTTCCCGGGAACCCCAGTAACAGGAAAAATGCTCCTAGATCTTTTGCGGTATCCGTTCACGGGCGTTGGCGACGTAAAAATTTGTTTCCAACTGGGCCACTACAGGATGCATCAGGAACTCGTCGTTGTAAGTCCGTGTCTTTTTGAAAAGCATGAAGATACCCCAGGCGCCGTTTGGCAACAGCTTTGCAAGCGGCTTGGCAAGGAACGCTGGAAACGGATAAAAGTTCGCTCCAAGAAAACCGTTGAGCACGTAACCACCGGGGAAGATCATCTCAAACATCCGCAAAATGTCGTGTCTGGTATAGCCGCGAAGATGTGCCGAATGGTTCTGGATCACGGATGGCTGTCTTCCCAGAAGGAGCAGCAAACGATTGTGATATGCCGCGAGGTTCGGCACTCCGATAATCAGGTAACCGCCGACACGAAGCGACCGACTCGCCTGATGGAGAATCCAGAAAATCTCCTTCACATGTTCCATGACCTGGTTGCTCAGAATCACATCAATCGACTCGTCTTCGAATGGAAGAGTATCCACCTCGAGGTTCAATGGCAGAACCTCGTGGCGCAACTTCAGCCTTTCGACGTTCGGTGGATACGTTTCCACCGCGTATCGCTTCGCCTCAGGACATATGTCCGCAGCGATGTCCAGATCAGCGCCACTCCCGGCCCCCAAATCTACGACATTACGAAAGGGAGCCGCCTTCTTGAGGAAGGTGGCGATGTTTCCCCTGCCGTAATTCAACCGACGATCGACCAAAAGGGCCCCCACATCGTGCAGTCTTGATAATACCTACTTGATGATCTCGGAGATAGTACCCGCGCCGACGGTCCTGCCGCCTTCACGAATAGCGAACCGCAGGCCCTTTTCCATCGCGACCGGCGTATGCAGCGTGATCGTCAACTCGATGTTGTCGCCAGGCATACACATTTCGGTGCCTTCCGGTAACTTTGCGGACCCTGTTACGTCTGTAGTCCGGAAGTAGAACTGGGGACGATAACCGTTGAAGAACGGTGTGTGACGGCCGCCTTCTTCCTTCGACAAAACGTACACGCTGCCCTTGAAGTCGGTGTGCGGCGTGATCGAACCGGGCTTGGCCAGGACCATGCCACGCTCCACATCTTCCTTCGCGATACCGCGGAGCAACAGACCAGCGTTGTCGCCAGCCAGACCTTCGTCCAACTGCTTCTTGAACATTTCAACGCCGGTGCAAACCGTCTGCTGCGTGTCGCGGAAACCGACGATCGAGCAGGGCTCGCCAACCTTGATCTTGCCGCGTTCGATACGGCCGGTGACCACAGTTCCACGGCCGGAGATCGAGAAGATGTCTTCGATCGGCATCAGGAACGGCAGGTCGACAGCGCGCTCAGGCTGCGGGATGTACTTGTCGACAGCTTCCATCAGCTCGTCGATCTTGGTCTCCCACTGCGCCTCTCCGTTCAGACCGCCCAGAGCCGAACCGCGGATGATCGGGGTGTCGTCGCCGGGGTAGTCGTACTTGCTCAAGAGCTCGCGGACTTCCATCTCAACCAACTCGATCAACTCTTCGTCTTCGACCGCGTCGCACTTGTTCAGGAACACGACGATGTACGGTACGCCAACCTGGCGAGCGAGCAGAACGTGCTCTTTGGTCTGGGGCATCGGGCCGTCGGTCGCTGCCACGACGAGAATAGCTCCGTCCATCTGTGCGGCGCCCGTGATCATGTTCTTGATGTAGTCGGCGTGGCCCGGGCAATCGACGTGCGCGTAGTGGCGGTTCGGGGTCTCGTACTCCACGTGCGAGGTCGAGATCGTGATGCCGCGCTCGCGCTCTTCCGGTGCATTGTCGATTGTGTCGAACGAACGGAACTTGTTGTTCGGGTTGTGCTTTGACAGAACCTTCGTGATAGCAGCCGTCAGCGTCGTCTTGCCGTGATCGATGTGGCCGATCGTGCCAATGTTTACGTGAGGCTTACTGCGATCAAATTTTTCCTTCGCCATGATGTTCTCCTCAGAGGCTCAAGCCCCGATGTATTCAGAGTCCGGCGTCAGGGGCCAAGGCCCTGGCCTGCCGTTTGGTGCAAAACTTTTTGATGGGTTTGCCGCGCGCCCTAGTAGTAGGCGTACAGCTTGAAGAATTTATTGCGCAGCGCCAGATCGATCTGCTCCAGCGACGCGAGGTAGAACTCGCGAATCTGGCCCTGGTCGCCGTTGGTCAGCTTGGCATACAACGAGGCGGTCTGAGCGCCGAGCTTGCCGGCCTGCAGCACCGACTCGAAGTCGCGGATGCGCAGAGCGGCGCGCTGCACCGACTTCAGAAAAGTCGCCACATTGCTGGCCGCAAAGGAAGACTCGACGGCGGTCTTCACTTCGGCGAAGGTGTGCTGGTCGCCGATGGCCATCGGAACACGCTCATACAGAGCCGTGCTGCGGTCGAGGGGATTTGCGGAGCCTGCGGAGGGGGTGTGCTGCGCCATAAGTTAGGAACCTGCCTCGGAAGTCTTCAAAGTTATGGAGCGGGAGACGGGAATCGGACCCGCGACCAACAGCTTGGAAGGCTGTGACTCTACCACTGAGTTACTCCCGCTTAGAACAGCTACGAGCTATCAGCTCTTAGCCTTTAGCTACGTCCTGCCGCCCCGCCACAGCCGTTGCTAAAAGCTAGCGGCTAGAAGCTAAGAGCTGGAAACTGGAGCTGATGATGGGGCTTGAACCCATGACCTCTCCCTTACCAAGGGAGTGCTCTACCACTGAGCTACATCAGCGTTCCTTCGATTTTTGCTCTTCAAGCCGCGCTCGCATGTTGGCGATGACGACCCGGAAAGCAAAGAGGCCGAGAAACAAGACCGGCATCCATCGAAGCTGTACATCACGATCATCGTACGACAAAAACCGGCTGGTATAACCGCGTACGTGTATGACCGACGAAGCATCAATCGTGAACCACGACAACAGGCCCAAGACTAACAAAACTGCCAGGGCAATGTACATGCGGTTTGTACTAGCCGCCGGATTGAGTGATCGCCCGTCCTCACCCATCGTCATTCACCGCTACCGCAAAAATGGTGCACAGGGAAGGATTCGAACCTTCGTAGCGCATAACGCGGCAGATTTACAGTCTGCTGCCATTAACCACTCGGCCACCTGTGCATTTCGTCTGCGCCGCCCCCAACCTTCGTCCCTGCGCCATGCCGAAGCCGCTCGCAAAGCATCTGCGGGCCAACATCTCCAACTGGCTGGTGGACACTGCAAGGCGGGAACGACAACGCAGTTACAACCAAACTCCAAAACCTTTGCGAGGTGGGTAAAGAGCTGGAGCTGATGACAAACCAAGTGCTCTACCAGCTAAGCTACGCCACTCCACACACAAAAACGACGCTGCCCGATTTCTGCAACGCAGCTTTGACTTTATCACAGCTGGCTGGCCCATAAAAGCCCGGCGGCGCAGAACCAACCGTATGCATCTCACCATTTGCTATCCTCATCTTTGACATTCAGGCCGCGAAAGGTAATGCATGGATCAGTACACCTCCGAGACACAAAAATGGCTCGATGCCCGTTACCGGGCAGCTACGGATGATGGTATTTATTTCGCCCACCAGAACATTTACGGATTTCAGTCTCGCTTCCTGCGCACGACAAAGGGTGGTAGTCCTACTGCCTATGCTGAACCCGGCTCCGTCATGCGCTACATCATTTTCTGGAACATCGTTAAGGCATTGAAGACGCTGCAGTTTGACTCTGTGCTCGATGTCGGGGGATCGGAAGGCTACATGTGTGGCGCATTCCGCGCATTCTTTGGTGCGCGCGTTCGCTCCTGCGACCTCTCCGCGGAAGCCTGCAAGCGCGCCAAAGAAATTTTCGACGTGGACGCAGACACCGTCGACGGGGTTTCCCTGCCCTATCCGGACGGCGCCTTCGATGTCGTGGTCTGCAGTGAAAGCATGGAGCACATTCCGCACTACGAAGACGTCCTCAAGGAATTGCTGCGCGTCGCGAAAAAGTCAGTCATTATTACGGTTCCACACGATGGCCCCCGAAGCGGTTGCCAGAACCATCCGCGATAACGTGCCCCACGGGCACATCCACGACTTCACCCTGGGGAGCTTCGACAAACTCGTTCCTGCCCCTTACAAGGTCAAGGCTGTGGGCCTCCATAGCTCGCTGCTCAGGCTGCCCTTCCGCCTTATCGATGGCACAGCCATCGATCCCGCAACCCGTCCGGGCTTCAAGGCGCCGTTCGTAAAACTGCTGAACAAGTTGGCCCCGCTGTGCCGGTTCTTTATGGATCGAACCGCATTCAAGGTGGTTCTCGGACTGGACCCATTTTTCGCCCATACCCTGAAGACCTATCGCGGAGTGCTCTACATCATTTCCAAGGATCCCAGCTCATTCTCCAGTGACCCACGCCACACCAACGTGGATCTGGACACCGTATTGAGCTTCAGAGTGCCGCTCCATCGTATGTCTGAATAATTCGCGGCAAAGACCATCGCCATCCGGTTCCACGGGAACGCAGAAAGCAGCCATTTGAATCTCTGCGGGTCTCTGAAGGCAAAATGTGACTGGGTGGGAGAAAAGTTTCGCGGAAACTGGAGCTGGCGAAGGGATTTGAACCCCCGACCGCCTGATTACAAATCAGGTGCTCTACCAGCTGAGCTACGCCAGCCCACACCGCGAAGAAACGCCCATCCGCTTGCACGGGCAGACAGACACAACTTTATCACAGCGGGCAGGCCCGGCCAAAGGCTAATCGACCGGGCGAGCGCGCTCTTTGGAACTGCTGCCTGCAGTCCAGCGTATCTGCGACATGTGCGCTTCGTGGAGCAGGAATCTGCCGTTCGTTGCGGCCGTAGGGATGGTTGCTGCTATGCCCTTCGCCGTGCTGGCGCAGAACTCTGCTGGGCAAGGCGCGGCAGCCCGGCCGGGGGTCGGCGCGGATGGAAAGCCACTGGCGTTTGCGGTGGATTCGGTGAGGAAAAACGTCTCCGGCACCGGGTCGTGCGATCCGGGGCATCTCTACCTGGCCGCCGATGGGTTCCGCATGAGGAATTGTCCGCTGATGGCTGCATTGTTTATGGCATACGTTCCAGCAGACGGTAGCACTCTCGGATTTGCGACGGACGGCCGAGTGGTGGGTGCTCCGGACTGGATGAGGTCGGAACGGTATGACATCGATGCGCGGATCGACCCGGCTGACATGGCAGCATGGCAAAACCCGGCAGCGCAAAAAGAGATGCTGCATTTCATGATGCAATCCCTGCTGGCGGAACGGTGCAAGCTGGCCGTGCATCGCGAGATGCGAGACAAGCCGGTGTATGTGCTGGTGGTGGCAAAGGGCGGGCCAAAGTTCCAGCAGGCGAAGTCGGTTGAGTCGGCGGCGATCCTCGCTCAACATCCAAACGTTGGCTCGATTCCTGGCGGCGGCATGTTTGCGTCTGGGGCGGGCGGGAGCATGGAGCTTTATGGCATTCCGATCGCTACGCTGACGGTGGTGCTGTCGAACAGGGCGGGCCGGACGGTGGTGGACAAAACCGGATTGACCGGCGCATACGATATCAAACTAACGGCAACGCAGCCGGGAACGTCCGCGGAAAATGGCACGCAAGATCCGCCACCCTCGATCTTCACGATGGTGCAGGAGCAACTTGGGCTAAGACTGGAATCAGCGAAGGCGACTGTGGAAACACTGGTGATCGATCATGTGGAGCGGCCTGCGGAGAATCAGTGATTCTCACCGAGCGGCCGGAACCCCCTCAAGGCGGCGTTTTCGGCGAAGCGGGCGGCACAGCGCAGCCCGCCATCGCAGAAACAATCGCTAGCGGACAATCTCCGGCTTATCGGGCGTCACGCTGCCGCAATCGGCGCTGACGAAATGCGAATCGATGGTGCTATCCATCGTCATCGCATGGCCGCCGCGATCGACGTTCATATGCATCGTGGCATGGCCGCTCTCTTTGGAATCGAACATCATATCGAAGTGGCCCGTCGCCCCGTTGGCCGGACAACTGATATCGAATGAGTACCGGGTAGGAGTGTAGACCTCGTTCGAGCGTGTGCAGTTCTGCGCGCGCTGGCTTGCACCGAGATTCTTGGCCCAGCTCTCCTGGGTCAGGCAAGAGCGCACTTTCGTCGTCTGATTGGGAATGGTCATCCCCTGGGGCATTTGCGCACCGCTCATTTTCGTGCTGGAAGTGGTTTCCCACAAACCCAGTTTCATGGGTGCCGTAGCGGGGGGACCCTGGAAGAATGCGGCGATGAGTAGTGCAGCTCCGGCAACGAGGATGGTCTTCATGGGGTTCTCCTTGATTTCAGTTCTGATTTAGATACAGAAGCGGCAACCGGACATCACAGTGCAAACAATGTCGGCGAAATTCCGTTCAATGATTTGTCGCGCCGGAATCCCGCTACGGAAGAAAGTCTCTCATTTCAAACGGCCGGCGTATACAGCTTTCCAGACCCGTAACCGGATTTGCGACGTCTTCCGTAAATCCCGCACCCCACATTTGTTACAGCGTGCAACATGCAGAAGGAAGCTATCCCCTTGATTCTTTTAGAATCTTGAACGGCTTGGCGACAATTGCCGATATGCCGTGTATTATCCGTCCATCCCCCGGAGGTAGTGATGCGTCGTTTTGTAGCGGTATTGTTGTGTTTCCTGTTCCCTGTCACGGTATTTGCGAACGATTCTCAGAATGGCTACAAAGTGATTTACGACGGTGGTTCGCTTACGGGCCTGAAGTCTGGTACAGGTGTCCGGTTAGTGGTTGGTGAGAAGGATTTTCAGATCGTTCAAGACAAGACGGTCATCGTCACGATTCCAGCGGGTTCAGTCACTGAAATCTCCTACGGTCAGGATGTGCATCGCCGAGTGGGCGCAGCGATCGGCATCGCGGTCTTCACCCTTGGCTTGGGTGCTTTGATGGCCCTCACTAAATCAAAAAAACATTTTGTCGGGCTTACCTGGGCTAACGGCGATGCTAAGGGTGGCTTTGCGATGCAATGCGATAAGAACGAATATCGCGGAATTCTGGCTGCACTCGAGGGCATTACCGGCAAAAAAGCGATCGATTCGGACGCCATGAACGTCAAGAATTGAACGATGGGCTATCTGAAATCGAAAGAGCCGCCTTCGGGCGGTTTTTTCATTACAGACTCCCCCTTCATGTCATTGTCGCGGCAGTTTGTAGTCAAGCGGGGCAACGGCATCGTCCAACAGATCAACCTTATGTCGACCCAACTACAGCCCAGCCCCAGTGATAGCATTTCCTCCATGACGCCCGGTGCGCCCACCCAATCTTTTTTGCGACGCCTCCTGCTCCTGCTGGCGTTCGCGGCACTCTTTACCGGCGTTTCGTCCGCCCAGACCGGCGATGAAGACGGCCCCATGCTGCCGCGCAACACCGATACCACGCCCACCCGGCGCGCCGTCACCAACGACCAGATCATCCGTATGGTCAAAGCCAACCTGGACGAGCACATCATCCTCCAGACCATTCAGGAGCAGCCCGGCCGCTACGACGTTGCGCCCGACGACCTGATAGCGCTCAAAGATGCCGGAGTCTCCGCCCGCGTCATCTCCGCGATGCAGGCCAAGTCCGCCGGCCTCACCATTCGCATTGACCCTGAAGGCAAACCCGGCAAGGGCGTCGTACCCGGTCCGGTCGCCCCCGCGCTCGATGAAATCGGGGTCTACTACAAGGACAAAACCGGCGACTGGGTCCCGTTGAAGACCGAACGCGTGGTCTATAAACAGGGTGGCTGGGTGAAGAGCACTTTGACGAACAACATCGTCAAGAAAGACATGAACGGCCATCTTGACGGCCCGAAGTCTCCGCTGGTGCTACCGACGGGCGTTGAGATTCTGATCTACACAACCCCCGGAACGGACGGCGCTGAGTACGACTTTCTGCGTTTCCGTCTGCACAAAGACAGCCGCGAATTTCGCACAACGACCGGCGGCGTGTTTCACTCTGAGTCAGGCTCGGAGCGGGACGAACTCGAGTTCAAACCCCAACGTATCGCTCCGCAGATGTATACCTTTACCGTGCCGAAAGACATCATCAAGGGTGAGTACGGCGTATTGCCCCCGGGCTCAAGCAATCAGCGTGGATTTGCCGATACCGGCAAAATTTTTACGTTTTCAATTCCTGAATAGATCATGCGAAGACGTAGCCACAGATCGTTGCTTATCGCGCTGGCAGTATTGATCGCGGTGACGGTCGCGCTGTTCCTGCGCCAGAAAGCCCCACCCGAAGCCGCGCGCCTTCTGCCGGAATCGGACGCCATCGTCTACGTGCACCTGAAGACCGTCCGCGCGGCAACCCGCTTCGACACCTCCTCGCTGGGCCACAGCCCCGAGTACCAGCAATTTGTCGACGCCACCGGCATCGTGCCGGAACGCGACATCGACTCCGCCGCCGTCGCCCTGCATCGCGTTCCTGTCGACCCGGGCACGCAGCCCCGGCGCCCGGGCGAAAGAGTGCCCAGGGCAGAACTCTTCGTCTCCGAAGTCTTTATCGGCCGGTTCGACGGCCAGAAGCTGGCAAAATATCTCACCCAATCCGCTACCTCGCGCGAGAACTACGGCGGCCGCGACATCTACAGCATTCCCATCGACGGCCAGACCGTGCGCGTCGCACAGCTCGGTTACGACACCATCGCAGCGTCGAACATGCCGGCTCCCGAGCAGATCCACTCCATGGTCGACCGCCAGCACGCCTCCGCGCTCTGGACGCCCGGATCGTCGCTGCTCGCGGCACGCTACTCCGAAGTCCCTCTGTTGTCGCAGGCCTGGGCCATCGGCCACATCGGCCTTCCCTTCGCCGAGAACGGCCACATCTCCGTTATGGGTCTTCAACTGCCCCTGAGCGAAGACACCGACCTCGTGGCCAGCCTGCGCTACAGCGGAGCGGTGCATCTGCGCATCGAAGAGTTCGCTCCCACCGAAGACGTTGCCAAACATACGGTCGAGACGCTGACAGGATTGCTGGGCATCTTTCGCGGTATCCAGGACGCCGCGCCCGCAGAAACCCCCGGCGCGCAGGCCATGCGCAAGCTCACCGACTCCATCGAACTGAAGCACGACAAAGACCGCGCCATCCTGACCGCCACTGCTACCACCGACGAAATCCGCACCATGGCGACAGCGGCCAACACACCGCCTTCGCCGCCAACTTTACCGCCCGCTGCGGCCTCGCCAGTCGCGCGGACGTCAAAACATTAGTACGCTGATCTCTGCACAACCTGACCCGGAGAGAGAGTTCCCATGTCGAAGCTATCCGCCTGCCTGCTCGTTGCCTCCCTGCCGTTTGCCGCTGCCGCTCTGCACGCGCAAAAGCCCGTGCTCACCGGCCAGGACGCGTTCACGGACTTCAATCAGCAGGCGCCGGGCGTCCGCCACAAGATCACCGTCGCCGACCTCCCCGAGCCCAAACCCGACGAAGCCGTCAACAACGGTCCGCATCTCGTTGCGCGACCGGATAACGCCTGGCCCATCGCGCCTCCGGGCTTCAAAGTCACGCTCTACGCCGGTGGCGATTTCAAGCCCACCGCCGCCTCCTCGTCGATCAACAACCAGGCGCCTTCCGTACCCGCCGCTCCATCCACGTTCCGCGAACCGCGGCTGCTCCGCACGGCGCCCAACGGCGACATTTTCCTGTCCGACTCGCACGGCGACAAGATCTTCGTGTTGCGCGGCGTCCGGCCCGACGGAAAAGCCGAAACGGTCTCCACTTTCGCGACCGGCCTGAGTCTTCCCTTCGGCATCGCGTTCTACCCCACCGGCCCGAACCCCAAGTGGGTCTACATCGGCAACACCGACTCGGTCGTCCGCTTCCCCTACAAGTCCGGTGACCTGGTCGCCAGCGGGCCGGCGGAAAAGATCGTTCCCCAGCTTCCCGGCTTCGCCCAGCTCCGCGGCGGCGGCCACTGGACGCGCGACATCGTTTTCACCAAAGACGGCCACATGCTGGTCTCGGTCGGCTCCGGCTCCAACGTCGACGACGCCGATACGCACCCGAACGAGTTCCACCGCGCCGACGTCCTCGAGTTCACCCCTGAAGGCAAGTTCGTCGAAGTCTACGCGCACGGCATCCGCAACTGCGTCGGCGAAGCGATCAACCCGATCACGGGCGCGCTCTGGTGCTCGGTCAACGAGCGGGACAACCTCGGCAACCACCTCGTTCCCGACTACGTCACCAGCGTCCCCGAAGGCAGCTTCTTCGGCTGGCCCTGGTACTACATGGGCGGCCACCAGGACCCACGGCTCCCCGAGCCCTGCACCAATGGCACTGGGCCCAACCTGCAAGCCGCAGCGCTGACTTCGGACCAGGCCGCGAACTGCAAGCGTAGCAACCTGTCCTCCAAGGTCAGCACACCGGACGTGCTCGTGCAGCCCCACATGGCTTCACTGGAAATGGTCTTCTACCCCGAGCACAAAGACCAGTTTCCAGCCGCCTTCGCAGGTGGCGCGTTCGCCGCCGAGCACGGCTCATGGAACCGCAAGAACCGCGCCGGCTACGAAGTGATCTATATCCCCATGAAAGACGGCAAAGCCACCGGCGAATACGATGACTTCCTCACCGGCTTCGTCACCGCCGACGGCCAGGTCTGGGGCCGCCCGGTAGGCGTGACGGTAGCCAACGACGGCAGCCTCTTCGTTACCGACGACGGCACCCGCAGCGTGTGGCACGTCAGCTACGTGGGCAAGTAATTCCGGTATAGTGGCGGGATGCGAATTTCCGTGTCCCGCCCGATGTTGTTGATTCCGCTCGTCTGTCTCACTCTCGCAGCGTCCACGCAAACGCTTTCACCGGCCGAACGGGTCGCGCGAGCCCGAGCGACATACTACACACCCACAGCAGGCGGGCTCGCCTCATTCCATTGCGACGTTGTATTCGACTGGAAGGACCTGTTCACGCGGTTGAATGGAACACCGGTGGCTGATGACGATCCGTTCCTGCGCTATTTGAGCTCGACGCACTTGTCAGTGACGGATGATCTGCACGGCAATGGAGTGCTGGAATGGTCAAATACGGCAACGCCTCCTGAGGACAAGGCCGCCAGAGCCGCGCAGCTTAAAAACGGCCTGCAACAGATGATCGGCGGCTTCTTCGAGTCATGGAACGAGTTCGTCAATGGAGATATGTTTCCCGATCCGGATCGGACACTCACGGTCACCGCGACAGACACGGGCTATTTGCTGCACAGCGCTGCCGGCGACCCTGTCGACGAAAAGTTCGATTCCAACATGCTGCTTACGGAAGTCCATATAGCGATGAAGGATGCCGATGTGGTTACTCATCCGAAATATGTCGACACGGAGCATGGACGCATGATTTCCGTCATACAAGCCGTGTCTCGCACACTGCCCTCGGGCCCCTCTACGGAGCTAACCATCCGCATGGAATACCTGCCGGTATCTTCATTCCAAATCCCTTCCGTCATGACCGTGGACGTTGAGAATATCGGCGTCATTCGGATGAAATTTACGCAGTGCAGTGTGAAAACCGCTGACGCGGCACCGCATAAGCCATAGACCGCGACTGTGCGGAGTGGCAACGCTCCCGATGTAGCGTTTGCCGCTCCGCTCGCACCCGTCAGCCGGCTTCCAGCATCCGTCCCTGCTTCTCTTTCAACTCGCCGAGCAGCCGCTCCACCTGTTCATCGCGTTCGAGCACGTGGAACTTATCGTCCAGCGTGTCGCCTTCGAGCAGCGATTTGCCGGCGTGATTCTCGGCTTCCACATTCTGAATGCGGGCCTTGAAGCGCCCCAGTGAAGACGTCCGCGAAGTCGTGTTGCCTTCAGCGGCATTGCGCGCGGCGGTAGCTTTGCCGACCATGCGCGCGCGGCGATGTTGAGCGATCAGCATCTCGCACTGTCCTTCCGTCTCTTTCAGTTTGCCTTGCAGTTTCGCGTACGTGGTGCGCAGAGCTTCCGCCTCGGCGTTCTGCTCACCGAGCTGCCGCGCAAAGCCTTCCGCCATCTGCTGATGGCTCAACGAGCGCTCCAGCGCCGCCCGCGCAAGCTCGTCCTGATGCTTGGAAACAGCCAACTCCGCCTTGCGTTTCCAGTCGTTGGCAGAAGCTTCGTGCTCGGCGCGCTTCTTGTCCAGCAGATGCTGGTCGGCTATCGCGATCGCCACCTGCGTCTTCACCTGGAGCAGTTGGTTTTCCATATCGAGCACCAATTGCTTCAGCATTTTTTCAGGGTCTTCCGCGCGGTCGATCAGGTCGTTGACGTTGGCGCGAAGCAGTGTCGCTACTCGTTCCATGAGTGCCATGTGGTGCCTCCTTCATTCGGTGGCGGCCCACCTTCGCGACAAGGAAGCTGTCGCGAAGGTGGATCAACCGGGTTATTCGTTACTTCTTGTCGGTGTCGGCATCGATCACCGGCGGCTTGGTATCAGTAGCGCCATTCGGCCGCGCCACCATCTGCTTGACGTTCGACATCAGGTCGCTCATCTTCATGCCGCTCAGCGCTTCAAACAACGCGGGAACCTGCGCGGCAATCTGCGTCATCTCGCCGGTGAGTTTGCTGGCGCCCAGGCCAGTTCCCTCGCCACCTGTCGACACGATGGTGATCTTGTCGATGTTGTTGAGAGGCTCGGCCATGGCACGCACAACATCCGCCATGTTGGTGATGAGTTTGTCGACGACCGCAGCCTGCGACCACTCCTGGTAGGCCTCAGCCTTGATGTTCATCGCCTTGGCTTCGGCTTCGCCCTTCTGGAAGATGATCGAAGCTTCCGCTTCACCCTGCGTCCGGATCGCCTGCGCCTTACCTTCGGCTTCGGCAATCGTGCGGGCCTTCTCGGCATTCGCCATGTTGTTGATGCGCTGGGCTTCAATCTCCGACTTCTTCAGCACGGTCGCGATCAGTTCCTTCTCGTTGCGCTGGATCTCGGCCTCCTGCACCTTGACCTGCGCTTCCTTCTCGACCTGCTGCACCTTCACCTGCGCCGCGATCACCTGCTGCTGCATAACGTTGGTCTGCAGTTCGTAAGACTTGTCAGCGGTCGCTTCCTGCCTGCGCGACTGTTCCGTAAACTGCGCTTTCTGGATATCCAGATCGCGCTGCGCCTCGGCTTGTTTACCCAGCGACTGCGTCTCCGCAAGCACCCGCTCCTGGTCGGCAGCGGCCTTCGCCACAGCCGATTCCCGCAAGGCAATCGCGCGACGAATCGCCGTATCTCTCTCAGCTTCGGCGGACGCAATCTCAGCATCGCGCTTGATTCGGGCGATATCGGGACGGCCCATGTTGGTGATGTACTCGTTCTTGTCGCGGACTTCCTTGATGGTGAAGCTGATGACTTCGAGGCCCATCTTGCTCATGTCCTCGGCGCAGGTGGCGCGCATGCGCTCGCCGACATTTTCCGGCTCCTTCACCAGCTGTTCAACCGTAAGCTGACCGATGATTCCGCGCAGATGGCCTTCCATCACGAGGCGGATAAGGCCCTCGCGTTGCGGCGGCGTCTTCGAAAGGAACTGCTCGGCAGCGGTCAGGATCGACTCGTTATCGGAGCGCACCTTGATCTGCGCCACCGCTTCGACGGTGACCGCGACACCCTGCTTGGTGTAGAGGTCCTGCTGCGGCGCAACGTCGAAGCTCATCAATTCAAGCGAGAGTTCCTTGCAGCTCTGGACCACCGGCACGACAATAACACCGTGGCCCTTGATCACTTTCGGTCCACCGGACCCATAGATGATGAGCGCTTCGTTGGGTCCGGCCTTGCGATACATTCTCGCCATCGAGACCAGAAGAATGAGAATGGCAAGCACTCCCAATCCAATCAAAATTATTGTTACGTTCGGCATATCTCCCTTTCGTTCTGTTTAAAAACCTGTTGTTGACAAATGCGGAAATCAAGCTCTGCGGTTACTTCGGCCTGAAGGCCGTTCATTCTATCGATAGGTCTAATCCTTTGCCGTCGGATCGCGCGTCCGCGGCTGCTCTTCTACTTCGCCAGACATCAACCCGTGCTCGAAGGAGTCCCAGCGGCGGACATACGCGATGCCTCGCTGATAGCGCATCACCACCACTTCCGTGCCGCGTTCGATAGGTATTCCGTCGTCCGAACGCACTGCCACGGCGCGGCGCGAACCATTCTGCGAAAAGATGATTTCGCCCATCCCCTTCGCCGGAATGCCTCCGCTGAGACGCCCAATCACGCCGGTCATATCAGTGTCCGAGGGTTCGAGCGTTTTTTCCATCGGCATCAGGACGCGGACCATAAACCAGAAGACTAGCCCAGCCCCAGCCAAACCGCTTAGCAACGAAAAGCCCAGTACCAGCGGTGCGATGAAGATGCTGTAGCGATGCAGCAAATAGCCTGTGCCGCCAAACCAGCAGAGAAATGCCATTAACGTGAACCCATTGAAAGGCGCTGACACATGGGTGCCTTTTCCACTGACGCCATGACCGTGGCCAAAGTGGAAGTGCCCGATGTGAAGGTGACCGAAACCAGTCACAAAAACCAGAACAGTAAGCACAAGTCCGATTCCGAAACACGTCAGGTAAATCGAGTTCCAATCCAATGCGGCGTTCATCGTTTTGCTCCTTGAGAAGCCCTGGAAATTTTTTCCGGCGTCTTTGCTGCTTTCTTTGCCGGAGTGCTCAGGCTGGCCGACGGTTTGGCCACCAGATGCGGATGCGGCGGTGGGCAAAGGGTCCCCGCTCCCGGCCGCAGCACCTCCAACAACCGTTCCGCCAACTGCGGCGTTTCGAGAATGCTTTCCAACAGCAACAAACAGCAGCGCGAGTCGGTATGCTTGGCCACAGCCAACAGCGCGCGCCGCAGCTCCGGATCGCGCCGAAACCGCTCCGCTCCGCCAATCAGCCACAGGTCGAGCTTGTCCTCCAGCCCCAGGTCCGACAGCAACTCCGCGTGGTAGCCCTCGGGGTCGTCGACCAGGTAGCCGGGATGCACCTTGAAGAACTTCGCCAGCAGCAGCCGCGTCGTGTTGGTCAGGTGCGGCCGCGCTCCACTCTCGATCTGCGAAAGATAGCTCTGCGAAAGCGGCTGATCCATCTCATCGGCGATCGCCCGCAGCAACTCCTGCTGCGTCATCGCCCGCCCCAGCCCGCGCAAGCTGCCTTCCACTTCACGCAGATACCGAATTTTGTCCGAAAGCTTCATACTGCCTCAACCGCTATATCGCGATCTGCAATATTTATATTGCAATTTGTGATACAGGTCAAGAGCGCTGTGCGCTAATCGAAGCGCACTTCGTGAAGCCGACGCTTTCGCTTACTACCCACCCACAACAAACCTGTCATTCTGAGCGAAGGCTCGCGCTTTTGCGAGCCTTCGCTCAGAATGACAGATTTGTGGTTGTGATGAGTGGCGTGGCCTGCGTATGACTCGCTACGTCAGGGGCAGCAACCTGATTCAAAGTGCAGTAGCTACCCGCCGACGCCCGTTCCACCAAGCTGCGCCATCGTGGTCCTCAGGTACTTATGCGGATTGACCGCCGTGTTGTGCACCTGCACCTCATAGTGCAAATGCGATCCGGTCGTCTTGCCGCTATGGCCGACGTACCCGATCACCTGCCCCTTGACGACGTTCTGCCCATCCACCACGTTGAACCCGGAAAGATGCCCATACAGCGTGCGAATGCCGTTGCCGTGGTCGACCAGGATCTCGCGGCCATAGCCATTGGCCATCGCCGCATTCACCACGCGCCCAGCGGCCGGCGCGTGCACCGGCGTTCCGTCGGGCGAGTCGATGTCGACGCCCTTATGGAACTCGCCCACACCTTCACCCAGCACCGGATCGATCCGCTGCCCAAAGCCGCTGGCGATAGGCCCGAGGATCGGCCACATGTCGGGAACATTCAGGCCACCAGAGTCGTCCAGCTCACCCAGATCGGAAAGCGAGCTGCGAACGCCCAGGTTGATATCCAACTGCTGCCGCAGCGCGCCGGCCGTAGCCGTATCGCGCAGCGCATAAAACGTGTCGACAGAACGGTAATAGCTGTCCTCGGTGAAGGCAGCCGTATCGTCCTTCAACGGCGCCTTGGGGTCGACCACCGGTTTTTTGGTCCCGAAATGTCCATGCGGCAGCGTCAATTTCCCGGCCGTCAAGCCGTAAATCGCTGATACTTCGCTGGCCAGTGAGCCCAGGCTCGCGACCTGTACGTCCTTCTCGTGCTCTTTCTTTTCGAGATGAGCATAGTCCGTGCGAGTCATCGCCAGTTCTTGGCGCAGCTTGTTCACGCTCTCGGTCTTGACCAGCATGCGCGTGTAGGACCCCGCCATCCCCGCGAAAGTAAACATACCCGTGATCGCCGCCGCCACAAACACGTACACGTAACGCATGGGGATCGCGACACGATCGACCGTGCCGTTCTCATCCTTCGTGACGTAGACGATGGAGCGTTTTCTTCTCGAACTCATGCAGCGGGTTCCGGGATCCTTGGGGATTGAGTCTCTCGCGCGGCGACTGCAAGAGACCGGCCTGATGCCGCGGAACTTCGCCCGCTGGCGTGAAAGCACTCTAGACCGGTTAGACGGCTCTTGTCTCTAGTTTAGTTGACCTGACCGACCCCGGCAACCGCAGGCGCTATGCTGAAACGGATGAGTGCGCAGTCAAAAACCGGGTCGAAGCAGCGCCAGCAGACCGGCAGAAGCGGGGAACTCGCGCTGATTCAACACATTAGAGACCGAGCCCAAGCCAGACCCACGTCCGATCTGCGGCTTGGGATCGGCGACGATTGCGCGATTTTAAGGTCCCGCGCGGATGAAGAAATCGTGGTCACCACCGATCTTTCCCTCGAAGGACGACATTTTCGCCGCGACTGGCATCCCGCAGCTTCCATCGGACACCGCGCCCTCGCCCGCGGCCTCAGCGATATCGCCGCCATGGGAGCGCGTCCTCTGGCCGCATTTCTCTCCCTCGCTCTGCCCGCTGAAGTCGCCGGGAACGCTCCGTGGATAGCTGGTTTTCTCGACGGCCTGCTCTCCCTCGCCAAACTTCACCGCGTCCCCCTGGCCGGCGGCGACACATCCGAATCCCCCGACGTTCCCGACGCTGCCGTCATTGCAGACATCGTCCTCCTCGGCGCCGCTCCTGCCGGACGCGCTCTGCGGCGCTCCACAGCACGCCCCGGCGACCTTCTCTATTGCACCGGCGCGCTGGGAGGCGCATCGGCAGAACTGGCAGCTCTCTCCGCAAATCCCCGATCCTTCGCGCGGGCGAAGCCGGACGGCACACACCCCCACCTCTTCCCACAGCCCCGACTCGCGGTCGGCCAGACGCTGCTCCGAAAGAAAATCGCGACGGCCTGCATCGACCTCAGCGATGGACTCTCGACCGACCTCGCGCATCTTTGTGAAGCCTCAGGCGTTGCGGCGGAAATAGACACCAACTCCCTTCCACTGCATCCGCTCACCGCACAGCTTGTCCCCGAAGCCCGCCTGCACGCCGCCCTCAACGGCGGCGAAGACTACGAACTCCTTTTCACAGCCCGGCCCTCCACCCGTATGCCGCGCAGCATCGCGGGAGTCGCGATCACGCGCATCGGCCGCATCACAACCCGCCGCCCCCGCACCGCGCTGATGACGCTGATCGACGCCGAAGGACGGCGCACGCCGCTCGAGCCCCACGGCTGGGAGCATTTCCGCAACGCATGAAAACCTTCGCCCAAACCTGGTCTGCCGAAGTGCTCACAGCCCCGCCGCTCATCGCGCCAGCGCGCCAGTGTATGTACCCCCAACGCGTCGCCGGCGAAGAAGACGCCATGAACCGCGGCGCTCTCCAACTTCTCGTCAAACCCTCCACCGGCGGCACTTTCCTCGCAACCTGCGCCCTCGGCTTCCGCGATAAATCCCTTCCCAGCGGAGTCTTCGCATGTCCCGCGCCAGACGACATGCTGGCCGTCGCCGGCGGCTACGCCTACCTCGTCAACACCACCGCGCCTGAACAATGCGTGCATTTGCCGTTGCGCCCCGTAACCCAAATCGTCTTTGCGGTGGACGAAGGCCTCGTGTTGCTCGCCGGCTTCCACACCGTCGCCGCAGTCGGCGCAACCGGCCTGCTGTGGGAGACAGCGAAACTCAGTTGGGAAGGCATAACGCTTGGCGAAATCCGCGACGGCAAGCTCTCCGGCGAAGGGTGGAACATGCAGACCAACCGCGAGGTTCCCTTCACCGTCGATCTGCGTACAGGCGAGCACGAGGGCGGCGGCTTCACGAAATAGGGTCCAGGGCCCAGGCCCCAGGGTCCAGAAAACTCTACTGCCCGCACGCTGGGTTCTGGCCTCTTGCTTTCTGGGCTCTGGGCCCTAAACCCTGGGCCCTGTATCTCCGCTACGATGGAACCATGCGCGTCATTGCCGGTATCTATCGCTCTCGTCCACTGGAAGCGCCGCGCGGTACGGCGACGCGGCCTACGAGCGACCGGCTGCGCGAAACATTGTTCAACGTGCTGGCGCCGCACATCGAGGGCGCGCGCTTTGCGGACTTGTACGCCGGCTCAGGCGCGGTCGGAATTGAAGCGATCAGCCGGGGCGCGGAACATGTATGGTTCGCCGAAAAAGCTCCTGCGGCACTGGCAGCGATTCGCGGAAATCTATTGAAGTTGAAAATCAGCGGCGGGTATTCGGTGGAAGACCGCAGCGTGAGCAAACTGCTGTCGTCACTGGCGAAAGCCGAGCGACAACTGGATATTGTCTTTCTCGATCCGCCCTATGAGGATGCCGAAGCATATAGCGGAACACTCGGACTTCTGGGACGCGAACATGCAACGTTGATTGCGGCAGGAGGGGTCGTTGTCGTCGAGCATCAAAAGAAGGCGCCGCTGGCCGAGCGGTACGGCGCACTGGAACGCACCCGAGTGCTGCAGCAAGGGGATGCGGCCTTAAGTTTTTATTCCGTATCGGAGAGCTAGGCTCCCAAAAGGCAGAGAAAGTTCTTCTGGACCCTAAGCCCTGGGCCCTGGACCCTCTGTCGGACACCGTACACTGGTTGACTGAAGGAGTTGCATGCTGCGTTTGTCATTGCCGCTGGGCAGAATCATGGGCGTCGAGGTCCGTCTCCACCTCTCGTTCGTCGGGCTGTTTCTGTGCGCGCTGATCTACGGCGCGGCCAACAACAGCCTGTGGCGCGGCGCGGGGTTGTTCGCAGCGCTGGCCTTCGCGGTAGCCGTGCGCGAGATCGCACGTTGCATCGCTGCAGCCTATGTCGGTTTGCGGCTGCGTGTACTGTTCCTGCTGCCGGTAGGCGGCGTGATGGCATTCGCTCCACCGGATGCGGGCATCCATACCGGCGCGCTTCCGCTGGTGCTGACCGCGCCCCTGGCCAACATTGGCATGGGCCTGTTGCTGTTGGGCCTCAGCTACGCGGTCGCTCCCCAGGTGAACCTGCTCACCCAGCCCTGGATTTCACCCGACCACATTCTTCGCAGTTTCGTCTGGATGCAGTTTGTCCTGGCCATCGTCAACCTGCTTCCATCCGCCACCTTGCCGACGCGGCAGTTGTTGCGGCTTGGACAGCGCGGTGCCGGCAACGCAGCCAAAGTCGCCACTCCAACCCTCAGCAACCCGGGACCGGCATTCGGCCTGATCGCCGCTATAGGCATGATGATGGTGCTCACCGGCCTGCTTACCTCAAACCTCTTCGCCGCAGTGCTCGGCGTCTTTGCGCTGCTGGCCTCCCAATTGACCACGACCCAGACTTCGACTTCCGCCGCACCCGACGCTGCCGAAGCTCCCGTCGGCGACGGCATGCGTGTCGACGAAGTGATGCTCACCGAGTTCACCCTGCTCTCCAACTCCGACACGCTGCGTGGCGCGCTCGACCGCACCGTCCACAGTCTCCAGGACGCGTTCCCCATCGTGCGCGGCGATCGCCTGGTCGGCGCCGTCACACGGCAAACTCTCGCCGGGCAGTTGATGCTCGAAGGCGACAGCTATGTCCAGGGCGTCATGACCCGCAACCTCCAGGTCGCCGCCCCCGGCGAGCCGTGGATGGCCGTCTTCGGCCGCGCGCGCGGCCTGAGCGCAGCGGAGTTCATCCCGGTTGCCGAGGACGGCCGCCTGCTCGGCATCCTCACGCCACAGAATCTCTCCCGCGCCGTCAACCAGGTCCGCCAGACGCGGCCGCCCACCGAGCCCCGGGTGCCGCGTGACTGACGCCGAATCCACCCCAGCGGAAAAGCCGCTCGCCCCCGGCCTCTACCTCGTCGCCACACCCATCGGCAACCTCGAAGACATCACTCTCCGCGCGCTGCGAGTCCTGCGCTCCGTCGACCGCATCGCCTGCGAAGACACTCGCCAGACCGCCAAACTTCTCGGCCACTTCGGCATCCGCACCCCCACCGTCAGCTACCACATGCACAACGAAAGCTCGCGCGCAGCCGAGCTCGTCGAGGCCCTCAAGGCCGGCGGACGCATCGCCGTCGTCAGCGATGCAGGCATGCCCGGCATCGCCGACCCGGGAGCTTCCATCGCCGCCGAAGCGATTGCGGCAGGCATAGCCGTCTTCCCCATCCCCGGCGCCAACGCCGCGCTCAGCGCACTGATCGCCAGCGGCCTCAATGCCGAGCGCTTCACCTTCCACGGCTTTCTTCCCTCACAGGAAGGCCCGCGCCGCTCCACGCTCGAAGCTCTCCGCGCGATCACAACCGACGAACCATCAACTCACATTTTTTACGAGACGCCCCACCGTGTGATCGCCGCACTCGCGGACGTCGTCGCCATCTTCGGCCCGCAGCAGCGTCTCGTGCTAGCGCGCGAAATCACCAAGCTCCACGAAGAGTTCGTCCGCGGCGAAGCAGCCGATGTGCTTGCACAACTCAGCGCCCGCCCCTCGCTACGCGGAGAGATGGTGCTGCTGCTCGAGCTGTCGGCACAAACTGCATCCACCGCGACCCAGCCAACCCTCGCCGAAGAAGTCGCCACCCTCATGCGCACCGAAGGCCTGCCTGAAATGGACGCCCTCAAGCGCGTTGCAAAATCCCGCGGCATCGGCAAAAGCGAAGCCTACCGCGAATGGCAGCGGACCAAGCGTTAAGCGATTCACCATCAACTATGAGTTGGTTTGGTTTGAGGGCTGAAGGCCCGACCTATACCAGCCCTGGGCGTAGCCCAGGGTTACCGACCCGATTTACGTTCGAGCGCTGAAGGCGCGCCCTATAGATGTCTCCATTTGCAACGACCACAGGACAAGAAGCGCGCTAGACACCGCCTCAGGAATACGTCCGGACGCGCACCCAGGGCAGCGGACGCCATCCTGCCGGCGTCTTTTCCAACACGACCCATACCCAGTTGCCGCACAGCGAGCCGCACCCCATTCCGAAGTACGTTGCCGCCAGCGTGTGCTTGCGGTTGAAGTAGACCGCGGAAAAACTATGCAGACCTTCCGCTCCTTTGAATTCCCCCGGTGTAGCCGGAGCCTGCATGATGTTGCTCTTTGGGGGCATGAACCCAGCCACGCCCTTCCAATACCGACCCTGCGCATCCTTATCGAGAAGATGCACAGGCAACGTCAGTTTCAGATTGTTGCCATCCAGCTTGTATCGATCGTGGCAGTGCGCGGTGAAGTCTGCCACGACTTCGTCCCATTCCGCCTTGCGCTCCGCCGGCGGCTGCACGGCGTTTGGCAAGTCGGTCATCTCCGGGGTCTCGCACCCCGCGGAGGACGGCTTCGCGGTCGTCACATCCTGAAGTAGCCACTGGGTCCGCGGAGCATCGCTCCACTCGATCGCATCGCTCGGCAGCACTTGTTGATAAATCGCGTAGCTGTCGGCGACACGATCCAGCGGCATTTCCGTCGCATCGGCATATTTGGACTCCGTCTGCGCAGTTGCCACCGCGAGAAGGCCACCGACGGTCAAACAAATGGCAACCACCCGTCGTCGCGCGCGCCAG
>Ga0206916_1048_pt1 | contig 27308 bp, 29 predicted proteins | sample Alteio_BWOrgHeat_71_FD_152957 | JGI IMG/M metagenome (GOLD analysis project Ga0206916, IMG submission 152957) | Enriched cells from forest soil in Barre Woods Harvard Forest LTER site, Petersham, Massachusetts, United States -... | ecosystem: Environmental > Terrestrial > Soil > Temperate forest >... | reverse complement strand
TCCTCTTAAGCGTTATCTTACTAAATTTGAGAGTGCTCAAACTGTTGTTTCTGCTATTATTCGCTCACTTGAAATTGGCAGAGAACAACTTCAACGCGACACCATTACTCTGAATGAAGATCAAAAGCAAATGTGGGAAATGGTTCGTAAATTGGAAAAAGCGGTTACCTATGGAACATTAATTGATCAGAAACTTGAACAACGCGTACAATCTAAAAGTGACCTAGAAAATAGTCGGTTTATCCAAGAACAACTCCTTTTTCCCATCCGTCAAAGAATTATAGATTTGCAACAGCAGTTGGCCGTTCAGCAACAGAGTATCCTCGCAACTGAGCTTATCATCAGCGCGCTTTGATAAATCCTGAATGGGGCTTTTCAGAAGATGACTCTGCTTAGCCGCCTGTTTTTGAAGATCAAGAGCCAAATCTTCAATTGCATTTTTTGTGGATTGTTGGACATCAAATTCTTTTAAATCGAGGGACAAAATTTGTTCTACAAACTGGTCGGCTTTTTCTTCCATACTCGATTGGATGTCCTGAATCGTTTCATCGATTTTTGTCTTTAAATCTTTTTCAATTTCAGAAAGGGGAACCACAGAGATTCTTTTTTCGGCACTTTCTGTATGGGATTTTGTCATAAGTTTTTTCTTTCAAAGTTAATAATTTTTTGTACGATCAGAAAGAACCTTTAGGTCTTCTAAAATAGAAGCAACTTCTTCAGAAGAGCTTCCATGAATGTTTTTAATCTTGCTTAATTCTAAAATCAATATGTCGGCTTTTTCAATAAGCTCTTCATTTCTTTGAAGAATGGTTTCAACAAGTTCTTTCTTTTCAAAATCATAATGACTTTTTTTACCGGCAGGGGTCTCATCTAAATTCTTTAAAAGAGGGATAATTTTTGCAATTTGATCAAGTATAATTGAATAAGATCGAGAGGCCGTATCCCAATATCTTCCAAAAGTAATCTCGTTCTTATTAAATTTTTGAGTCAATATATTATGCATTGTTTCGAAAGAAGATCTTGCGTTTTCAAATTGATTTGCCAACCTTTCTCCAAGAGTATCCACATTTTCAAGAAAACGACACCAACTTATATCTGGCTTCAAAGAGCTGAAACGGTTTTCTAACTTATTAAATAGATCATCATTTCCACGATGAATTATTGAGCGCTTTTTCCAGAACATTGTATTCTTAATCTTGAATGAATGATAAACACCATGATAATGCAAGCTGTTTTCTTCCTTGTCAAAATCAAATTATTTTTATATCATACAATATTTTAAATAACAAATAAGATTTTTTCATGTTATTTTTAGATTCTATCCTTAATCTTTTTCTTAAAACGATTAAAATGGAACAAATTGAAAAGGAAGTTATTTTCAAAAAATTTGATCCGCAAAAAAAGAAAATTAAACTTTTAACTCACCTTCTTGTGGGTGAAAGGCAACTAGCAGTCATTACAGATGAAGGAGAGATTAAGGCTATTCTTGAGCCTGGAGTCTATAAACTAAGTTTTTTAGAACCTGATAAAAGTGATAACGACCCTTTTCATGGAGAAATCATTTTTTTTTCAATGCAGCATTTTGTGGATCAACGGTGGGGCACACCTACTCCCATTACCTTTGAAGATTCCTCTTTAGGATCTATTTCTATCCGAGCCCATGGAACATATACCTTTCGATTGAAAAATCCGAAGACATTCTTACGTAAGTTTAAAACAGGAGAAGAAGTCTCATCTGTTAATAACCTTTCTGGTCAATTGCGCTCTATCATCCTTACTGAATTTGCGGATTTCTTGGGAAATTCGGGAATTGAATTTACTGAAATGGCCTCAAATCAACTTTATTTTTCCCAAGCACTCCAAAAAAATTTAACCCCTATTTTTGCTCAATTTGGTCTTTTCCTGGAAAATATTCTCATACAAAGTATTTCTATGCTGGAACAAAATGATTCAAACTCTGATGCTTTTGAAGAATTAGAAAAATTGCAAGCTCTTTTAGGCAAGGGTATCATTACAAAAGAAGAATTTGACGTTAAAAAAGCCAAGCTATTAAGTAGGATATAAATGAACTTGTACATTTGTCCATCTTGTGGTGCAGAAGTGATTTTTAAAAGTAGGTTTACTTCCTACACTGTTTGTAGTTTCTGTCAGTCACTCCTTATGAGAAGTGATGATCAATTACATTTTGATGGGACAATGGCCCTTCTTCCTTCGGATATGAGTGTTGTTCAAATCGGAACGAAAGGAACTTTTCTACAAACTCCTTTTGAAGTTATTGGACGGTTAAAAGTTGCTTGGAATGAAGGATCGTGGAATGAATGGCTAACCTTAGAGGAAACAGGAGCTCAAGGTTGGCTTGCTGAAGCAATGGGATTTTATATTTATACCCATGAGATCAGTTTTCCAAAGGATTTTCCAAATCTTAAGGAACTCGATATCGGATCTGAGATTATGCTTCAGAATCTTACATTTAAAGTCAGTGACATCAAGGAAGTCGTTTGTGCTGGTGGAGAAGGGGAGCTTCCGTTTCAGGTTCTCGAAGGACTTGAAGGTTTATCCATTGACCTTAGAACAGCCTCAGAAGATTTTTCCTGCATTGAAGTCTTCAATGGCTCAGGAAGAATTTTTATAGGACGGTATGTTGACTTTGACGACCTGAATTTAAGCAATTTGAGGGTTATTGATGGTTGGTAAATTTAAAAAGCCTTTCGATCCAAAATTTCCTCAACTTCTTGAAACGATCTCGTGTATCTCATGTAGCGCCCCACTGAGCTTATCAGCTGTAGGTCACACAGTCACTGTCGCTTGTCCCTATTGTCAGTCGATACTTGATCTAAAGGAAAATAAATTTTCCCTCGTCCTTCATCAGACAAAAACCCGAAAGGTTACGCCTCTCATCCCTCTTGGGAGTCGTGGGAAGCTTCACGGCGTTCTATGGGAAGTGATAGGGTTTATGCAACGGCGCGAAGCCATAGATTCAAAACATGTATGGGATGAATATCTCCTTTTTAATCCTAAAAAAGGATTTCGGTGGCTCACTCAAAATCAAGGTCATTGGAGTTATGTTCTTTCACTGCATGAAAATCCAATAAAATCCAAAGATAATAAGTATGCAAAATATTTAGAAGAACCATTTAAGTTTTTCCATTCTGGAAGTTCGATAGTTAAATATGTTATTGGGGAGTTTTATTGGCGCGTAAAAGTTGGAGATGAAGTAAGGTACTCTGATTATATTAACCCTCCTGAAACTTTAACTCTTGAAGAAAATGATAAAGAGTCCATCTGGTCTCTTGCCGAATATATTGAACCTTCAACGATTGAATCTGCCTTTAATCTTGAAACTCGCCTGCCTTTTATGAAAGGAGTTGCTCAAAACCAACCGAGTCCTTCTTCGCATGTTTCCTGGTATTTATGGTGGCTAGCTGGGTTCTTTATTAGTCTTTTTATTCTTTTAACCCTATTTTTAAGTTCTCAGAGTCCTTCTAAAATAATTTATGAGGATACAATCTTTTTTAATCCACAAGGTGAAAGCAGTAGCCTTGAGATTGTTTCAAAACCTTTTGAAATTTCTCAAAAAATGGGTGCTCTAAAATTCTCTCTCGAGTCCACGCAGCTCGCTAATGCTTGGACTGAGATCGAGGCTGATCTCATCAATACTAAGTCAGGAGAGACCCGATCTTTTGTGGATGGCATAGAGTATTATTCAGGTTATGATGATGGCTATTGGGCAGAAGGATCCCAATTTGATTCCGTATATTTATCTTCTATTCCTCAAGGGGAATATATACTGGATATGAAGGTTATAGGGGACCCTGCAGCAAAAGGTATACCTTTAAAAATTTCTGTGGAAGAAGGTGTACAGCCCCTAACAAACTTGTGTTTGGCCTTATTCTTGATTCTTCTTATTCCCTTGTTAATTTTTTTAAGGGGATTGTTTTTTGAACGTAAAAGGTGGAAGGAGTCTAGTGCAGAACAAGAGGGATTTTTGGAATTCATTTCAGACAGTTGGGATTAAAATGTTAAAAAGCAATTTAATAAGATTTTATATAGCTTACTCTTTAGCGATTTTAGGTTGGTTTGGCTATTCAGGATATAAAGGTATCGAAATAGAATCGATATTTAAATCAAATACTTGGGAGCAGACAGGAAAACAACACGTTGCAGGCAGCAATACTCACAAATAGGAGGATATTATCATGAGTTCGATCATCAATTTAACGTATATATTCAATTCTTTTTTCTTTTCATTGGTAGGATTTATCATGCTTGGGTTCGGTTTCTATATATTTGATAGGCTTACGCCTTGGCAACTTTGGAAAGAAATTATAGATGAGCAAAATATTGCCCTCGCCATTATTGTTGGGGCTGTCGCTTTGGGGATATCGAATATTATTGCCTCAGCCATTTCCGGATAATTATTGTCAAAATGCGAATTATCCTCCTCTTTTCCGTCTTTATAATTGCTACTTGTGGGTTGATTTATGAGCTCATCGCGGGTGCCTTAGCCAGTTACCTTCTTGGAGATTCAATAACCCAATTTTCGACGGTCATAGGTGTCTATCTTTCTGCTATGGGCATTGGCTCTTACTTATCTAAATATGTTGAAAAAAACCTCATGCATACGTTTATACAAATTGAGCTCCTCATTGGGTTGATCGGAGGATGTTCTGCAGCTCTTTTATTTCTATCCTTTGAATTTTTAAGCGGTTTTCAAGTTCTTCTTTATTCTCTTGTAGGGATTATAGGTATTTTGGTGGGTTTAGAAATCCCCCTGATGATGAGGATTATGAAAAATCATTATGAGTTTAAAGATCTCGTCTCTAATGTTTTTACTTTTGATTACATTGGCGCATTAATGGCGTCTCTCCTTTTTCCACTATTTCTGGTTCCCTATTTAGGCCTCACACGCAGTGCTTTTCTTTTTGGGGGATTAAATGTGTTAGTAGGAGGGGCGGCCATTTATTTTTTTAAGGATCAGCTTGTCAATTCGATAAAACTTCGCTCTCAAGCTCTTATTATTTTTTTGTTTTTGATGGGTGGATTCCTATTTTCAAATGAGATTACGTCCTTGGCTGAGTCAGCAACGTACGAAAATAAAATTATTTTCACTAAATCAAGTCCTTATCAGCGCATTGTTTTAACGAGAAACAGTGATGACCTGAGGCTTTTCTTAAATGGAAACCTTCAGTTTAGCTCACAAGACGAGTATCGCTATCACGAGACCCTTGTTCATCCTGGCCTTTCAAGAATCCTCTCTCCAAAAAAAATCCTTGTTTTAGGTGGGGGAGATGGACTTGCTGTAAGGGAAATTTTAAAATATCCAACAGTTGAAAAAATAACTCTTGTGGATTTAGATCCCTCCATTACAACCCTTTTTCAAACCCATCCTATTTTAACGACGTTAAATCAGGAATCTCTAAACTCCCCTAAAGTTACAGTGATTAACGCCGATGCTTACCAATGGCTTAAAAAAAGCAATCAAACCTATGACTTTATTGTGATTGATTTTCCCGACCCTTCGAATTTTTCAATTGGAAAATTGTATTCAAATTCTTTTTTTCGTCTGCTCTTCAACGCACTCCAAGAAAATGGAGCTGCAGTTGTTCAATCAACATCTCCATATGTTGCGCGGCAATCTTTTTGGTGTGTTGCTCATACCTTAGAAAGCGTTGGTTTTATAATAAACCCTTACCATACCCATGTTCCTTCTTTCGGTGATTGGGGCTTTGTATTAGCAAGTAAAACTCCACTTTCTGCTTCCGTCGTTCTTCCAGAACGTCTGCGGTATTTGAGTAAAGAAATAATGGCATCTCTTTTTACTTTTTCTTCAGATATGGATGAAATTCCAACGGAAATTAACCGCCTCAACAACCAGACCCTAGTGAGATATTTTGAAGATGAATGGTCGAAATATCTTCGCTGATTTTTTAAAGGCTCCAATCTCTCGGCGCACCTTTATGGGAACATCAGCACTCATCATGGGAGGAGCTTTCACAAAATTCTCTTTTATTACGGCAAAGACCGACAATGTTTACTCTTCAATACCAGGAGAACTTATGGGAGCGAATGCTGCGCTCGGTCATAAGCTTTGGCATCGAGATTTTCCGAAAGTGGAACAAGTTCATAAAGCTGGCGTCGTTATTATAGGGTCAGGAATTTCTGGCTTGGCTGCTGCTCGCACACTTTATAAATCAGGAATACAGGATCTTAGAATCTTAGAGTTGGAATCTTTAGTGGGCGGAAATTCTTGTTATGGGCAAAATAATATATCCCGTTATCCTTGGGGAGCCCATTATCTAACATTACCGACCCAAGACTGCTCCTTTCTTTATGATTTCTTGCAAGAATGTCAGGTCATAACGGGCTTCGACGCTCGTGGAAAACCTATCTATAATGAAGAGTTTCTGTGCCATGATTTAAAAGAACGCCTATTTATTAACGGGAAATTTCAAGAAGGACTTATACCTAAGCATGCAATTTCAGAAGAGGATCAACAAGAAATTGATACTTTTTTTCGAATGATGGAAAGTTTTAAATACGCAACAGGTTGTGATGGGAAAAAGGCATTTTGTATCCCTGTTGATTTGAGCTCACAGGATCATAAATATTTAATCTTAGATCAAACCACGATGGCAGAGTATATGAACCATCAGGGTTGGGTCTCTAAATATCTTTACTGGTATGTGGATTATTGTTGTAGAGATGACTATGGGGCAGGAATCGATAAGGTTTCTGCATGGGCAGGAATTCATTATTTTGCCTCGCGACGAAGTGAAGCAGCAAACTCAGAAAGTGACGCAATCTTAACGTGGCCAGAAGGGAATGGATGGCTTGTTGATAAGCTTAGCGCTCCTTATGCTTCACAAATCGAATCAAATTCTCTCGTTTATCAGGTTGAGTTACATGAAGACAAAGTCATCATTGATTATTTCGATGCAATTAACCAAACCAGCAAAAGACTCATTTGTGAGGCAGCCATTATGGCTGTTCCCCATTTTGTTTCTGCAAAAATATTCAATCGGTCTTTGAGTTCTATCAATAACATGGAATATTCTCCTTGGTTTGTTGCAAATATCAGCCTTTCTAAACTACCACCTAGCCGAGGTGTTCAAGTGGCCTGGGATAATGTTAGTTATTATAGTCGTTCTTTAGGATATGTGCATGCTTCACACCAAAATTTTAATGTTTTTGAAAAGGAAACGGTTATAACGTATTATTTACCACTTGATGAACTTCCTCCTAAAGAGGCTCGCCGTGAAGCTCTTGAACGTCGTAATGAGACCTGGAAAAAGTATGTTCTCGAAGACCTTGATAAAATTCATCCTGGGCTCAGCGCATACGTTCAACGAATTGATATGTGGATATGGGGTCATGGAATGGTTCGTCCTATTCCTGGATTTTTATGGGGAAAAATGCGAAAAGATATGCCAAAGCAAGAAGGGCGCCTTGCTTTCTCTCACTCAGATATGAGTGGACTTTCTTTATTTGAGGAAGCCTATTGGCAAGGATTAAACGCAGCGAACAGGATTCTCGCTGTATTAAAAAGGTAAGAAATGACTAAAGCATTAGGGCAGCATATGCTCATTGACTATTTTGACTGCGACTCTCTCTCATTAAGGGATACAAAGGTTCTGGAAGCTGCATTTAAGGCCGCTATTCTTGAGGTAGGGGGAACAATCGTAACTTCCATTTTCCACACTTTTAGTCCTTATGGCATCAGTGGCATTGTCGTTATTTCTGAATCACATGTCGCCCTTCATACTTGGCCTGAAAAGAATATTGCAAGCGTTGATATTTTTAGTTGTAGTTCAAAGCTTGATCTTGACCAGTTAGCTGTTTTGATAAAAAAAATCCTAAAATCAGGATATCATAATCAACGTTTATTTGAGCGCGGGATACATTTTTCTAATTGTGCATAGCACGTACGAATATCTCTCATCCTTTCTTTTCTTATTGTCCATCCATTCCAGGCAGTTGAAGAATTTATCATTACTCTCTAAAGGAGCTGTGCTCATGCGCTGCATATCAAGATTATATAAACCAATTATCACTGAAAATAATTTTTCAAAATGCTACCTATTTGCTACCTAGAAGATTTTTTTGATTTTACAAAACCTCCAAAAACCCTTTATTTAACTGGCGTGCCCGAGAGGATTCGAACCTCCGACCCCAAGATTAGGAATCTACTTCTTTTGATTAAAATTTTATATTTAATTTCAATAACTTGCATAGGATAATTTGAGGGTAAATTTTTACATTGTCACCAAACTGTCACCAGTTGAAAAAATTTTACGTCCCAATAATTTCTTCAAAATTATCTGTTTGCTTTTTCAATCGTTAAGACTGTAGCATCAAAATAAAAAAATGGGACTTTTTATTTTGTTTGAAATTCAAAAGCCTATGAAATTCAAAAGTGACTTTAAAAACATTTTAAAACCAGCCGGCATGGGGGGGTGCTTGGTTATCTCGATATTTTTTATATTTATCGTAGCGTATGCACTTCTTGAGTACCAAAGGTACCTCTCAATGCATAAAAAAACTCAGCAAGAAGAGCTTAAAATTATTCAACAAAAAACTGGTATAATCATTGGAAATTTAACGGCATTACATCAACTCACAAAAGACCGTGTTGCAGCTTCCAACGGAGATGCTGAACGAATTCAAAATATCTTAAGTTCAACTCCGCGATTATATGCCCCCCAAGAATTGCCAAAAATAAAAAGACTCTCCTATTATAAACACTCTTTTCCCCAACTGATTATCACACGGTTTGGAAGTTTACCTCTAGATGCTGGCCCCCTGCCTAGGGTACGTGCCTCTGAAAGAGAAACAGAGATTACTTTTCATCAAAATATTATATTAAGCAAAACTCCCGTTTTAGATGTCAAAGGGAATCCAGAAGGCATTTTGGAAGTTTTGATTACTCCATTAGATTTTAGAGCCTCTTTGGGAGATTTGAGAACGCTTTCCTTTTATCCTACTCCGTCAACTCAAGAAGAAAAAAATTACCTTCTTCAAAAAGAACCTTTTGCTCTCTATGCAAAATGGCCAGATCATTTTTGGAAATTTGCATTTTTACATAAGGAACGTTATGCCGTATTTTTATTTTATACCCTTCTTTTTCTTTTCTTATCCGCTATATGGACATTCTACATTAATCGTCAGATTAGAAAGGGTTATGGAGATAACCTCGAATTTCTCAAAGCTAGCCTTTCGAAATCAATGCTAGTAGAGAAAAAGGCTAAAGAAGACTTTATAGCTTATGAACTAAAACATAAAAATCATCAGATCTCATACCAATCTTACAAAAACCTTCATGCCATTTTAGGTGCGCGGCAAAAAGAACAAGTTCAACATATTTGCCAATCTCTAAATGTTGTAAGAGAAGCTCTTGAAAATCCAAATATTGGGCTTTTGCCTGAGCATCAATTAGAAATTATTCGCTCCTGTTTGAAATCAGCGAATTTGTTATCAAATGGTCTCGTTTCCAATACGAAAATGATACCTATAAATCTCAAGAATTTATTTGTAGAAACACAATCTCTTTTTATGGAAAAAATTTACAAGTCTAAAATTACCTTAGATCTTTTTTGTTCTGATAAACTAACCTTTTATGGAGATTCACTTTTTACAGAACTGCTCTTGATGAATATGATAGGTAAAGCCATTCATAGGGTCTCTAAAAATGGGCAAATTTCAGTTATAGTAACAGGCAAAAACGATTGTATTCATCTTGAGATTCAAGATAATGGTTTTTCATTGGCTGATTCATCAGAGAAACTCCTTAAGAAATCTTTTCCTTTCTTTATTGAAGAAGAAATTTTCCAAGAAATGTGCCAAATCAATGGTCTGAAGTATGAGTATTTAAGGACTGATAATAGCTTAAACATAACAAAACTTATTATTTTGAACAACCTTTCAGACTCATTGCAAAGCAACATTGTTCAGTTGTTTAAATGACATAATACCAATAAATTTAAAGAAATTGTTTATGAAAAATTCGTATACGCTTCAGATCATAATACATTTTGTAATATTGTATTCTTTTGCAATTTTCTGCTCAACAGTGTGTTATTCAAACCAATTCCCAAAAGTTTGGAACCTATCCGACGCTAACACTTTCTTTGTAGGGAGAGGAGAAAAGCTTCAAGCCATGCGCTCTTTTTTTAATCAAGGGGGGCACATATTGGCTCTAACCGGTGGACCTGGATTTGGAAAGACACAAACTGCCAAGAAATATGCTCAACAGTTTCATAAAAATTATGATGTTATCTGGTTGATTGATGCTCAACAAGATATTCCAAATCAGTTCGAAAAGTTAGCGCTTGCTCTGAACCATATTCTTCCTGAAAGAGAAAAAATTACTCTCTCAAAATTATCCAAAGATGCGCTTATCGATACAGTAAAAAATATCTTGAGACTCAAACAAATAAGCCATTTACTGATATTTGATAATGCGGAGACTTACTCTCAAGTTGAAAAGTTTATTCCTTGTAACCATGATCAGTCAGAAAAGCATATTCTCCTGACATCTAGGAATGCAAATGTCTGGATAGATAGAGTAGAAGTTGGCAAATTCGAACGACAGGAATCTATCTGTCTTGTTAAGAAAGCCTTGCCTAAAGAAAAAGACGAGGAAGTAGAAAAATTAGCAGAAATGCTAAGCGACTATCCATTGGGACTAACGATCGCTTTAGGTTTTATAAAATCGAGCCCTACAGCGACCATTAATAAATATCTTTCAATGCACCTTAAAAGAACCCTCACAAAGAGTGAGAAGAGACCCAACATGATTCTCGATAATTATCCCAAAGATGCGCTCGCCGCTTTAGAAATCAGTTTAAAGTTTATAGAGGAAGAGTCCAAAGACTCACTGCAAGCTTTGTTTTTCATGTGTTTATTGAACAGCAAGGACATTCCTGAATCCTATATAGAAATGTGGTTAAAAAAAACCAAAAGTCCTTTAACTGCTGATGAAGCCATAAAACATGTATATGATCAATCTTTGATTGGTGTAAGTGAGACGACAGAGTTTAATGCTAACAAGAAAGCAGAAGGACAGGTACGAATGCACTATCTTTCGATTCATGACTTAATCCATCAACTCATCAATGAGAAGATCCCTATTGAAGAGAAAAAAGAGCTCATCGAAAAAGCAACTATTGTCATGCTAGAAGTCTTTTCCGGAACAGCAGAAGATTTCGTCAAGGCAATATTGAATGAACCTGTCCATTTATTGCACGCCCAAAAATTGTGCGACAGTGCCAGAAATATAGGCTACGGAAGTCCTAACCTCTTAAAACTGAAAGTTTGTATTTTTCAATGTTTAATTGCACCTGTCTGTAATTTTGAGGGTGCAAAAAAATATTTAGAAGAAATCGAAGAAAATCTTAAGTTACAGTTAGATCTTGAACCCTATTATCAGGCTCTTTTTAAAATTAATAAAGGCTTCTTTGAGTGCATCTATAACGTTAATTATGATGAAGCTATACGTAATATGAGTGAAGGCTTAACTCTTCTAGAGCCTTTTAAGGATTATAACGATGGAAAATTGAGAGCTATAGCAAACCTTGTTCAATATTATACCCTTAGGGGAGAAACGGATATAGCTGAAACATTTATCAATAAAGGAAAAGACCTATTTAATGAGACAGAATCTCTCTCTTATAAGAGTTTCTTTATTTGGGCATGGGCGCTGGTTTTAACTGATAAAGGGAGTTTTGAAGATTCTGTCCAAGTCTTAGATAGGGCAAAGGGGCTTCCTAATTTATTCCCCTCCTGGGAACAGGGTCTATTACAGCAACGAATAGAAAACTTTATTAAGCAAGGAAAGTTAAAAGACGCCTCAAAGATTTTGAAAGAATATGAAAAAGTCATTAGTGAATTTTTTCAAGGAAGAAAAAATATAGCTTTAGGAAACGCTTTATTTTTTAAAGGGGCCATATTAACTTATAAAGAGAAAAATATTTCTACAGCTTTTCATTATTTAACTGAAGCTCTAAAGGTATATGAAGAATTTTTTCGAGATAGCAAAAAACATAGAATCCAAGCGCGCGCACATTTAGCACTGGGAAAAGCTTACTCAATAAAAAAAGATTTCAAAAACGCACGTCAAGAATATTTATTAAGCGAAGAAATTTATGACGCTGTATTAAAAGAGAAAAAAATAGATGACGTGAGTGGTCTTTATAAAGAACTCGCTATCTTAGGGGCAGAGATGAAGGATGAAGCACTTGTTCATAAATACTTGAAGGCGCACATAGATACTTTTGGCAGAATGCATCATCGAACAAAAGAAATTCTTCTATACCTTGATCAGAACGGCTTGACTGTTCCTTTTTAATCCGTGGCAAGATCGACCCACCATTCAGCAAACTCTTTATCGATTTTGGAAGGGTCTTTTTGAAGAGAATGAAGGTAAATTTCTTCAATGCAACTCATGAACTGTTCGATTGTTAGCGCATTGTCTTTGTGCTTCAGAGCCTCATTAACAAATTTTACGATTTCCGAGAAAAGATCTGGATATTCGTATTTACGGCTAAGGAGCTCTTTTTTTGATTGAGAAAGATCTTCTTCATGATAAATCTCGTGCTGATCTAGAAGATCGTTCACCGAGCAGCCAAGGACATCCCCTACCGCTTTTAAAATTGCAGCGCTGGGTCTTTTAGATTTTCCTCTGAGAATATTTTGGACAGCATGAGGCTTTAATCCAGCTTCTTTCTCAAGCGATGAAAGAGAGAGATTCTTTGCTCTCATACGCGTTGTAATCTGTTTGGCTATCTGAGTGCTCATAATGACCTATTCGAATATATCTCAAAGCCTATTATGGCATATATCTCAATCTTTGAAAACAAAAATTAGAGTACGTGTAAAAAATATTTGTTGACGTACATTTATTTTGAGTGATATACACATTTAAGTGTACAAGAACATTAATGTGTCATCAAAAAGGGACTCTCTATGCTAGAACCTCTCATAACAGAAGCTGAATTAGCAGCTCGGTGGAACATTTTACCCTATACTTTAAGTCAATGGAGGTGGGCCGGGAAAGGTCCACGCCATGTTAAGATTGGGCGTCAAGCCTATTACCGTGTTCAAGATATAAACCAATATGAAGAACAAAAAGCCAAAAAAAGTACCTCTTATATAAGCGATGAAGAAAATTCAACAGTCCTTTTTGAAAATAAATTTAAGAAGAAGAGGAAGTTCAAATGAATACATTATAGACAAAAAAAGCACCTGTGAATGTTTTTCCGACCCTCACAGGTGCCCATACGTACAGAACCTACAAAGCCCTATACATTAATGAGCTTACACTTGGATCTCATCTAAAGGCAAGAATTTAGAGAACAAGTATACTTTCCGTATAGACATCCTTTGCTGGGTTCAATTGAGACCACTCAACGAGCAAAGGAGCTTTATGTTTAAGATCATTGAGCCACATAGACAGTGCTATTACAAAGCACGTCTTGACCTTTTTGTAGAACTCATGAGGCTTCAGCAAAGATTTTTCCTCTCATCTCACGAACAATCTCAAGCAACGTTTATTCTCGCTGAAGAAGAGGAAGGAGAAGTTTATGGGGGAGCTATTCTTTACAGGAAAAGCACGAAAGAACTTCATCCTCAGATAAAGAATACAATTCTCACTTTTTGTCCTTATGAAGAACAAATCTGGGAATGCACTCTCTTTCTTCAAACAGAACGCCTCTCTTATGTCCGTGACAGGGGTGCCTTTATGAAGATGTTTTACAGAAATCTTTTAGAAAAGCTGATCGAAGTTTGCAGAGAGCCCGGGATTTATTTTCTGTGTTTGACCTTAAATCCCATTGAATATCACCGAATGAGAAAAGAAAGTCTTTGGCCATGGATTGTTGAGCTTACGCCTCAAGAATCCTTGGATAGCTTGTTTCATGGAATTTTATCTTTGCAAATAAATGAAGGTAGAAGTCGGGAAAGGAGGCAGAAAATCTGCCCCATAAAATTTTCTCCTCAAACACAAAAGGTGGGCGTATGACACCTTGTGTTTCTTCTCGTGAAGAAGTTTGGGAAGGAGATCGTCCTTCCCGTCCTTTAAAAATAGCTGTTATTCGGGAAGAGTTGGTCGCTTTAACGGGCGACCCTTTTATTGCTGTTATTCTCAATCAACTTTTATATTGGACTCAACGGGTGAAGGATTTTGACCTTTTGTTAGAAGAAGAAAGAACCTTTAACCAAGAATGCAATGTCTTGCCTCGCCATGGCTGGATTTATAAATCGGCTGAAGATCTCATAGACGAAACGATGCTGCGTGTTTCTCGCGTCACTATGCGGAGATACTTGAGCCACCTTGTAGAAGGCGGATGGGTTGATGAAAAAACAAATCCCCGCAATAAATGGGATAAAACGACCCAATACAGGGTCAATCTCCGGAAACTTCAAGAGGCGCTTTTTGCTCTTGGGTACGATCTTGCTGGCTTTCCTTCAAGAGAATTATCTTTAAAAAAAATTCGGAGTGACCCTTTGAAAACCGCAGAAACACCGATGCTTCAAAATGAACCATCGATCGTTCAAAATGAAACATCGAAGCATCATTTTGAACCATCGAATGTACAAAAATGTTCCTTCATATACCTAAACAGAGATTACTCAGAGAATATTAATAGAGATCACACACAACGCGCGCATGAGTTCCAGAATAATTCTGTTCAGGATAATTCTGTTCAGAATATTTTTGATCAAAAAAGGATGCCTCAGAAAAAACAGATTTCTTTCACGATACAGTGTTTGCAAAAAGATAAGGAAAAACCTCTTTTTGAGGAAGCGATCGAGACTTGGCAACGCCATGTTGGGCAAACAATCACTCACTTAACGCCTGAACGAGAACGTCAGCTATCTTCTCTTTTAAATCTCTTTTTTCAAAATGATCTGAGAGAATGGGAGAAATTCTGCGAACGCATCAAAGCGTCTCCCTTCTTGATGGGGCAAGGGCCTAACAAATGGCATGTGACCTTTGATTGGATTTTATTAGAGAATAATGCTCTTAAGGTCTTAGAGGGAAATTTTGATTCTTCTGAGAGTCTCCAGCAGAAGCAAACAGAGATGTTTCAAGCAAGCAGCGCGCAGATAAGAAAACAAATCTTAAAGTCCATTAAAGATCCAATCTGGAGAGAGTGGTGTGAGCAGCTCAGTGAAAGCAACCAGATTTCTCTGTTTGAACTTGAAGAGCTGTCTGGAGCAAAATTTATGGAATTTGATGGCAATCTCGTCTGGTTAAGATGCGCTGAGCAAAAAACTCTCAACCGTATTGAGAGCGTACGTTTAAAGCTCTTATCCATTGTGCAAAGGCAATTCCCCAAAGCTAGAAATATCAGAACACAAATAGAAGAGGAGAATAATGAAATTCGTCCCCCATTTCATTCTCCCTTAAAAACAGATTTGAGCTCACATACAGGGAGCGTACTCGGATGAATGAGCGAAAAGACTTCAACACCATCAAGGAACGAGCAAAAAAGAAGCTCGAACGGGACATGGGGCCAGAGCTTCTGGAAGCTTTGAATGATCCAAAAACCGTCGAAATCATGCTGAATGCGGACGGTAAACTGTGGCAGGAACGACTTGGTGAACCGATGAAGTGCATCGGTTCAATGCGTGTGGCACAGGCGCAAGCCATTCTTGAAACAATTGCTGGTTATCACGGTAAGGAAGTCACCCGGCAAAAGCCAATCCTGGAAGGCGAATTTCCACTGGATGGTAGCCGCTTCGCTGGTCAACTCACACCCGTCGTAACCGCACCGACCTTTGCCATTCGTAAAAAGGCTGTTGCCATCTTCACCCTGGATCAATACGTCGAACGTGGAATGATGATAGCCCAGCAACGGGCCGCCTTAATTGCTGCTGTTGAGGCACACCGTAATATCCTTGTGATCGGCGGCACAGGCTCAGGCAAAACCACGCTGGTGAATGCGATCATCAACCAGATGGTAATTTGCAACCCAAGAGAACGGGTTTTCATCATCGAAGATACCGGCGAAATTCAATGTGCTGCCGAGAACTATGTCCAGTACCACACGAGCATTGACGTGACCATGACGGCTCTGCTGAAAACCACACTCCGCATGAGGCCAGACCGTATTCTTGTGGGTGAAGTCCGTGGCCCAGAAGCTCTTGATCTATTAATGGCTTGGAATACGGGACATGAAGGAGGTGCTGCAACCCTGCATGCAAACAACGCCAAGGCTGGGCTTGATCGGCTCAATATGCTCATCAGCATGCACCCAGATTCTCCAAAGCCCATTGAACCGCTCATAGGCGAAGCTGTTCACATGGTCGTTCATATCGCCAGAACTGCAACCGGTCGACGTGTTCAAGAAATCCTTGAGGTTTCCGGCTACAACAACGGCCAGTATATCACCAAATCCCTTTAAGGAGAAAAACGTATGCAAATTTTCTTTCCCCCATTTTGCCTCAACCAAAAAGCCATATTCTATTGGAGCTTCTTTGCCATCCTGGCGTTCTTCTTGGCTGAGCCACATTCGGCTTTTGCATCTCAAGGCACCGGCGGTTCATTGCCCTATGAAACCTGGTTGACCAGCCTGCGCAACTCGGTCACTGGACCGGTGGCATTTACGTTGTCGATCATCGGCATTGTTATTGCTGGCGGTGTTTTGATCTTTGGTGGTGAACTCAACGGCTTCTTCCGAACGTTAATTTTCATTGTTTTGGTTATGGCTTTACTGGTTGGCTCGCAGAACATGATGAGTACCTTCTTTGGTCGTGGCGCAGAAATCGTAGCCCTCAATGGGATCGATTTTCAAACGGGGCGGAGCGCCTAAACATGGCTCTGCGTTTGATCCCCATCCGTAGGGCTGGCAATAGAGAAAACCTGTTCATGGGCGGGGATCGTGAACTGGTGATGTTCTCAGGTCTGCTAGCCGGTGCACTCATTTTTAGCGCCCAAGACATGATGGCAACAGTGTTCGGTATTGCTTTGTGGTTTGGCGCGCTCTTTGCATGCCGTCTTATGGCGAAGGCCGATCCGAAACTGCGCCGCGTCTACCTGCGGCACCGCCGCTACAAATCGTATTATCCAGCGCGCAGCACGTTGTTTCGTAACAATACATCCAGTCAAGGGAAGCAATACAAATGATCGAAGTTATCTCATGTATCATTGCTGTCCTTGGAGCGATTCTGTTGCTTATCCTGTTTGCTCGCATTTGGGCGGTCGATGCTGAATTGAAGCTTAAAAAGTATCGTTCCAAGGATGCGGGCTTGTCTGATTTGCTCAATTATGCTGCCGTGGTTGCTGACGGCGTGATCGTTGGAAAGAATGGCTCCTTTATGGCTTCGTGGCTGTACAAAGGAGATGACAACGCCAGCAGTACGGATGAACAACGGGAAATGGTATCGTTTCGTATCAACCAAGCCCTTGTAGGCCTGGGAAGCGGTTGGATGGTACACGTGGATGCCGTACGTCGCCCAGCTCCAACATACTCCGAGAAAGGAGTGTCACATTTTCCCGATCTCGTTTCGGCAGCGATGGATGAAGAACGACGACGGCTTTTCGAGGGTCTAGGTACGATGTTTGAGAGCTACTTTGTGCTCACTGTGACCTGGTTTCCGTCTGTGCTCGCCCAACGTAAGTTTGTCGAACTTATGTTCGATGACGACACGAAAGCGCCTGATCACAAGGCTCGAACGATGGGCCTCATTGAGCAATTCAAGCGTGAAGTCACAAGTATTGAGTCGCGTCTGTCCTCAGCGGTGAAACTGACCCGCTTGTGCAGTCAGAAGGTAATCAACGAAAACGGATCTCAAGTCACATACGATGACTTCTTGAGCTGGCTACAATTTTGTGTAACAGGTCACCATCATCCTATCCAACTTCCCAGCAATCCAATGTACTTGGACGCTTTGATTGGTGGGCAAGAAATGTGGGGCGGGGTGGTACCGAAGATCGGTAGACACTTCATTCAGGTTGTCGCTGTCGAAGGCTTTCCCTTGGAGTCAACACCTGGAATTTTGACGGCCTTGGGTGAACTCCCTTGCGAATACCGTTGGTCGAGCCGCTTCATCTTCATGGACCAGCACGAGTCAGTGAAACACTTAGACAAGTTCCGCAAGAAGTGGCGGCAAAAAGTGCGGGGTTTTTTCGATCAGGTCTTTAACACCAATACAGGTGTTGTTGATCAGGATGCTCTTTCGATGGTTTGGGATGCCGAAGCTGCAATTGCGGAAGTTAACAGTGGCTTGGTAGCCGTTGGCTACTATACCAGCGTTGTCGTTCTTATGAATGAGGATCGATCTAAACTTGAACAGTTTGCGCGTCAGGTAGAAAAGGCCATCAACCGGCTAGGATTTGCGGCTCGCATTGAGACGATCAATACACTAGACGCTTACTTGGGGAGCTTGCCGGGACATGGTGTCGAGAACGTTCGCCGACCGCTCATGAACACCATGAACTTATCTGATTTGTTGCCGACAAGTACGATTTGGACGGGGTACTCGACGGCACCTTGCCCGATGTACCCGCCATTGTCACCAGCTCTCATGCACTGCGTCACGGTTGGGGCGACGCCATTCCGGCTAAACCTGCATGTGCGCGATTTGGGTCATACCTTTATGTTTGGTCCAACGGGCGCGGGCAAATCGACGCACCTTGGCATTATCGCGGCGCAACTGCGTCGCTATGCTGGCATGTCAATCTACGCCTTTGACAAGGGCATGTCTATGTACCCCTTAACAAAGGCAGTCGGAGGGTTGCATTTCTCGGTAGCGGCTGATGATGGTCAGCTTGCTTTTTGCCCATTGCAGTTCATTGAGACGAAAGGGGATCGTGCTTGGACCATGGAATGGATCGACACCATTCTGGCATTGAACGGGGTGGAAAGCACACCAGCACAGCGCAACGAAATCGGCAATGCGATCATGAGCATGTATGCCAGTGGTGCCCGTACGCTCTCTGAATTCTCGGTGACCATACAGGATGAAAAAATCCGCGAGGCAATCAAACAATACACGGTAGACGGTTCTATGGGTCATTTGCTGGATGCTGAAAAAGATGGCTTGCTGCTTTCTAACTTTACCACGTTTGAAATCGAAGAATTGATGAACCTGGGCGAGAAGTTTGCATTGCCAGTGCTTTTGTACCTATTTCGACGCATTGAGCGTGCACTGAAAGGCCAGCCTGCTGTCATTATCCTGGACGAAGCCTGGCTCATGCTCGGACATCCGGCCTTCCGTGCCAAGATCAGAGAATGGCTCAAGGTTCTACGTAAGGCAAACTGCCTTGTCCTCATGGCAACACAAAGCCTGTCAGACGCAGCAAACAGCGGCATCTTGGACGTGATTGTGGAATCAACCGCAACCAAGATTTTCCTGCCGAATGTGTATGCCCGCGATGAGGACACGGCGGCGCTCTATCGCCGCATGGGCCTCAATGCTCGCCAAATTGAAATCCTAGCAACTGCTGTGCCGAAGCGTCAGTACTACTACGTGTCAGAAAATGGCCGCAGGCTCTATGACCTTGCCCTGGGGCCACTCGCCTTGTCTTTTGTTGGAGCATCCGATAAGGACTCGCTTGCATCCATCAAGAGTCTTGAAGCTAAGTTTGGCGAGAAATGGGTTCATGAGTGGTTGGCTGGGCGTGACCTGAACCTTAACACTTATTTGGACACACTTATGTGGGAGGCTGCATGAACTTTTCCGACATTCTCAATAATTTAAAATTCAGGAAGACGCGACCACCTATCCATGCTGATTCCCCACATTCTCCTAAACCGATAGGTGATGATTACTGGAAGGAAAAAATTGAAAACCCCTACCTATCGGCGCGGCGGACATGGAATGAGCATGTTGGCTCAGTCGTGTCATCGCGACAGACCTGGCAAGTCGTCGGACTCTTATCATTGTTGATAGCCTTCGCCGGGGTCGGTGGTGTGATCCACATTGGTAGCCAATCGAAGTTTATTCCCTATGTCGTGGAAGTGGACAAGCTAGGTCAGACCATTGCGGCCGGCCCAGTGACAAGTGCAGCAAAGGCTGATCCGCGCATTATTCATGCAACGGTCGCGGATTTCATCAGGTGCGCTCGTCTTGTCACCCCAGATGTCGCTTTGCAGCGCCAGGCCGTATTCCGCGTATACTCCCTGCTGTCACCGAATGATCCTTCCACAACCAAGACGAATGAGTGGCTCAATGGTACGGATGAGTCCAATCCATTCAAGCGTGCAGAGAAAGAAATGGTGAGCATAGAAATCAAGTCTGTGCTGCCACAATCTCCAGACACTTGGCAAGTCGATTGGGTGGAAACCACCTACGACCGGCAAGGAACACTCAAAGGACTGCCCGTGACCATGCGCGCCCTGGTTACTGTGTACACTGCTGAGACCACTTCGCAAACGACTGACGAGCAATTGCGCAACAATCCGATGGGAATCTATGTGCGCGATTTTTCTTGGTCACCCCTTCTCTAACAATGAGGCTATAAAGATGAGATTACCTATCATGAAGAAACAACTGTTTACTGTGATTCTGGGCACACCATTGATGATGTCCTCCTTGGCCCTGGCCTCCGATGACATGGCCGATACGTATTTTTCTAAGAATAATCCGACGCTGACATCGCAGGAGAAAGAGGCCATTGCCATCGCAAAACGATGGGAATCAGGCTCAGCTTTAGATATGAAACCTGTCGCAGGCGCAAATGGCACCATTAAGTTTTTATACGGTGCGCAGCAGCCCAGCATTGTTTGTGCGGTGCTCCAGGTATGTGACGTGGCCTTGCAGACCGGAGAGCTTGTCAACTCGATTAACTTAGGCGATACGGCGCGGTGGACGGTTGAGCCAGCCGTTACTGGTGACGGTGCTACTGAAGTTCAGCACCTCATCATCAAACCGATGGATGTGGGTCTGGAAACAAGCCTAGTGGTGACCACGAATCGTCGCACCTATCACTTGCGCCTCCGCTCCCATCGTACCGAATATATGCCACAAGTTTCCTTCATCTATCCAGAAGAGGCGCTTGCGAAGTGGGACGCGATCATGACCCGTGAAACACAAGAGCGCACCGAGAAGACCATTCCACAGACGGGGGAGTACCTGGGAGATCTGTCTTTTGACTATGATCTATCGGGTTCAACATCGTGGAAGCCTGTGCGCGTCTACAATGATGGCAACAAGACAATCATCCAAATGCCGGAGACGATGGCGCAGACAGAAGCACCAACACTCTTGGTTGTGCGTAAAGAAGGCGGCCTGTTTTCAGACGATGAAACGGTGATGGTCAATTACCGTGTCCAAGGTGATCGCTACATCGTAGATACAGTCTTTGATAAAGCAATTCTGATTTCAGGCGTTGGCAGTAGCCAAGATCGTGTGACCATTAGTCGGAGGCAATAACCAATGCGCAAGATGACCCTGCTGCTTACACTCGCAATTGCCGGTTGTGCATCCGATCCCTATGGCAACTTTATTACGTCCGTAAACTTCGATCAGCAAAAGTCACTCACTGGTGAGTTATTCACTCGTGAGCTTGCTGGAGATGCTGTGAAACAGCTCACGGTGCTATATCCGCCGGCCAAGACTCGGCTTGAGATGAAACAGGTCACATCAGATCCCTTTGGCATCGCTCTGGTCAACACACTGCGAGAACATGGCTATGCAATCAAGGAATTCAATACAGAAGAGGCTGAGTCTCAGACTTTCAAGGCTTCAACCCCACCAGCGCTACCGCTGCACTACATCCTCGACCAGGCTGATGATTCCAATCTGGTCTTCATAACCTTACTTGTGGGGACTCAATCCATCACTCGTCCGTATAGGATTCAGAACGGCTTGCTCACACCAGCTGGGGATTGGGTACGAAAGGAGTAAGACCGATGGTTAAACCAATGGCCACAGGAGTCGACCCCATGGCACCTGATGTCTCGCCGGGAGCCGTATCGAAGGCGTTAGGCGTACGCCGCGTTAATAACATGCCGGTATATATCCTCGCCAGCGTGCTGGGGGCGTTCCTACTTGTAATGGCTCTTGTTGCTGTAAATCGTGCGGCAAAGCAAAACACTTCTGACGATGGTTCGAAGGAAAAAGTTGGAAGCACCTCTCTATTTGCTAAAGCAATCACAGGAGATCAAACGTCTGGAATGATCGAGCCGGCCAAGCTGCTTGCAATGCCGCCAAAAGCACAGGCACAGGTGCCTAATCCAATTCTGATTGAGCGCCCAGAGGGCCCTGAGGGCCCCGCCCCATCGCCAACACTGCCAGAAAATGCCAAGCTCAATCAGCCAGTCAACGACGATGAAGCAGATCGCATCCGCATGGCAAAGTTTCAAATGCTGGAAGAGGCTGTGAAGGCTAAGACAGGGGTGCAAATCACCGCACCGCATAGTTCCGGCTCGACGCCTAATGGGTTACCCACTAGTGAGCTAACCAGCACGCCGCGGACCCGTGATGAAATGCTGGCTCACCTTGCAGCCGTCCGGCAACAGATCGATGCGGTGCAAAATGAAGATCCGACAGGAGCCTATCAAACGCGCCTGGCGCAAATTCGCAACATGCTGAGTGGTAGCGACGGCGGGGAATCGAAATCACCTTCCCTTTTGCAGACTTCGGCGATTCGCGGTAAGAACAGCTATGCCCAGTTCGATCAAGCTGGAGAGGGTGATCGTTGGAAACTTGACTCTCAACTCGAAGCGCCACACTCACCCTATGAGTTGCGTACCGGCTTTGTTGTGCCTGCCACGCTAATTTCCGGCATCAACTCAGATCTACCAGGACAAATCATGGCACAGGTCGCACAAAACGTGTACGATACGCCAACTGGGAAATGGCTGTTAATTCCACAAGGTTCGCGCCTTATTGGCACGTATTCAAATGACGTAGCCTATGGTCAAGCACGCGTTCTCGTTGCGTGGCAGCGGATTGTTTTTCCTGATGGAAAGGCAATGGATATTGGCACGATGCCAGGTACAAATAGCGCTGGTTATTCGGGCTTCAATGATCAGGTAAATAACCACTATTTTCGTCTATTCGGCTCGGCTTTTCTCATGTCTGGAATCACCGCGGGCATTACCTATAGCCAGCGTCAAAACCAAGCAACAAATGCCAACGGCGCACCAAGTGCCAGTAGTGCTCTCAGCGAAGCCCTTGGCCAACAGCTCGGCCAAGTTACCGCTCAATTGATTGCAAAGAATATGAATATTGCCCCAACGCTGGAAATCCGCCCCGGGTATCGTTTCAACGTCATTGTCACCAAAGATATGATTTTCTCAAAGCCGTACCGCTCATTTGACTATTAACAAAAAGGAGAAATAGTCATGAAACAAAAATTCTTAGCTCTCAAAATGGCTCTTGTTGTGGCTCTCACTGTAGAATTTTTGTCCGTACCTGTGCAGGCTACTCTTCCCGTCATCGACGCCGGAAACCTTGCACAAAACGTAATGACGGCGATGGAAAGTGTGAATCACACGCGTAAGCAAGTTGAGCAGTATAGAACCCAGCTCGAGCAGTACGAAAACATGATCCAGAATTCGGTGGCTCCTGAGGCCTATATCTGGGATCAGGCGCAATCTACAATCAATGCGTTGATGAATGCGGTTGATACGCTGAATACTTACAAAAGTGAGCTCGGGAGCATCGATGCCTACCTTGGAAAGTTCCAAGACGTTGCCTATTATCGCAAGTCTCCATGCTTCTCCTCAGCAGGCTGCTCAGACACCGACTATGCTGCGATGGCCGAAAATCGAAGGTTCGCCTCAGAATCGCAGAAGAAGGCCAATGATGCGGTACTTAAGGTCCTTGATCAACAGCAAACTACCCTGCGCAAGGATGCCCTGGCTTTGCAGCATCTACAATCTAGTGCACAAGGCGCAAAAGGCCAGATGCAGGCCATAGGTTACGCTAACCAGCTTGCGAGTCAACAGATTCACCAGCTTTTGCAGATTCGTGGCCTATTGATCGCACAACAAAACGCAATTACGATGCACATGCAGGCACAGAATGACCGCACCGCACTAGAAGTCGCTGCTTCTGAACAATTTCTGAAGGGCAACTATCGTGCCAGTCCACAACGCTCTTGGTAAGGAGGATTTCATGAAAGCAAATAAAACTCTGATCTTAACGGCTACTCTGTCAACTTTGATGGCTGGCTGCGATAACACGTCCGAAAAACAAGCTTTGCCGGAAGTCAATGAAGAAAATTGCAAGCCCGAGAATATCGACAAGATAAAAAGCAAGGAAATGCAGCAGGAATTTTCGAACAGGTGTTTCCTCCGTAATAACTTTAAACAAAGCCCTAAACGCGAATGGTGAAGTGCTGACGATGAGAATTCTAGACAGTCTAAGAATAGCATTTCCGTTATTCCTCTTGTCTGTCTTCTTTACGTTCGATGGTAATGCCGATATCGACAATGCTGGTGTGTTTGATAATGTTCTTAATCGCTATTCGATGGCTGCTCGTTCATGGGTGGGTGTTATTACCCATGCTGCAAGTTGGCTGTTCTGGACTCTTGTTGTGATTTCGATGGTCTGGACATTTGGCATGATGGCCTTGCGAAAGGCCGATATTGGCGAGTTCTTTGCGGAGTTCGTCCGCTTCACGATTTTTACGGGATTTTTCTGGTGGCTTCTAATAAAAGGCCCTGATTTCGCGTCCTCGATCTATACATCGCTGCGGCAACTTGCCAGTAACGCGGCTGGGCTTGGTCATCAGCTATCACCATCCGGCATTGTAGATATTGGTTTTTCCATCTTCAATAAGGTGATAAGCCAGTCGTCTATGTGGTCTCCAGTGGATAGCTTGGCTGGTATCCTGATGGCCGTAGCCATCCTTGTTATCTTGTCTTTGGTTGGCGTCAACATGCTTCTTCTCTTAGCATCTGGTTGGGTGCTTGCTTATGGCGGCGTGTTTTTCCTGGGTTTTGGTGGCTCACGGTGGACTTCAGATATGGCGATCAATTACTACAAGGTTGTCTTAGGCGTTGCCGCCCAGCTTATGGCAATGGTGCTTCTCGTTGGCATCGGCAAGACGTTCCTCGATGACTACTATACCCACATGAGTAATGGTATAAACCTTGGAGAAATGAGTGTGATGCTCATTGTGGTCATCATCCTGTTGGCCCTCGTTAATAAGGTTCCACCACTTATTTCAGGGATCATCACGGGGGCGAGTATTGGTGGTGCTGGCATTGGCAGTTTTGGTGCAGGTGCAGCACTTGGTGCGTCTAGCATGGCAAGTGCTGCCCTCTCCACAGGGGGCGCTGCCATTGCGAGCGGTGCAGCTTCAATGGCGGGTGCTTCCTCAGCAATCATGGCAGCTTTCTCGAAAGCCAGTGAAAACGTGTCAGCAGGGACGGACGTTCTTTCAAACTTTGGAGGAAGTGGAGTCATGTCTGGTGGCGATAGTCAAATCAGCAACACGCCGTTTTCACAGGCGGCTGGCCTCACTGGTAGCTCGTCATTTGGCATGTCCAACTCAGTCGGCTCATCCAGCTCGAAGAGTGGCAGTAAATCAGAAGGAGGGGATTTTAAAGGAAAGGCCGACAAGGAGGATAACCTCCAGCAGCAAGGTAAGCCTGAAAGCACGGGTCTCGGTTTTCTGGCATCAGCGGCAAAGGCTGTTGGTACTGCTGGTCGAATCACAGCGGATGCTGGAATGAACATGGCGAAAGGCGCAGCTGAGGTTGCCAAGGACAAGGGAACCAGCATTAAGGAAGCGGCAATGGAACGCATTGCTGAAACCACAGGCGGTATGATTGCAACTGCCATCAGAGGGAAGGAGAACAGCGCCCCCGAAACGGACACAGAAGTCCCGCAGCAATCAGTCGAATCAGCAGATCTAACCTTCGACGAAAACAGCCTGGCCTCGGCAAATTTCAACTCTGTCGATCCTGAGTCAGAAGTCGCGGCCTTCCGCGATCGTGATAATGAAACAGCTAAGGAAAAGGCCTGACAAGCATAGTAAGCTGTTTCCTATAGTTCTTGTACAATTGTTCCCTGATGGTAAAGAATTTTCCATCCATCCTTGCATCGACGCCAAAGGGTAGCGCGTCGTGTGACACGTTGATGATTTTGTATTAACGAATAAGTCAGAAGATAATTATCTGGTGCAATTTCAAAGCAGTGAAAATCTTTCGTTTCCCAGATATCTTCTTCGGGATTGCTATAGCGCTCCACTAAAATTTCAATCACATATTCTCGATTATAAACGCTGCCGGATGCACCAACTTCCCAGAAATCATTATCTGTCATTTTTTCAAAATCAGCACGGCTCGTCCCAAATTCAGGTCGATGAAAAATAGGTTCGCGCTTGATAAGCTCTTCCATAATATCAAGCAACTTTTGTTTTGTTGAAGGTATTGATTCTATCCCATTCAATTTTTTATGGTTGAAGTCCATCCTTGGTTGCCTCATTAATAACCTTGTGGAAATTAGCATTATACAACGATTGAATTAAAAAACGTACTCATGGATTGAGAACATTATGCATACTCAGCAAGACCTATATAAAAACAAAAGGATTATCTATACAGCTCAATCTAAACATTTTTACTTTGCAAAAATGTTCGTGTGTAAATACACAATGGAACAAAATGGTGTCCCTTTAAATCCTTTTAATATTTGGGCTTACTTTATGAACGATATTGTAGATCGTGATAGTGTAAGATGTGGAAATAACAATATCATTAGAATAGCGGATGCCGTATGGGTTTTTGGGCCTATTTCAAATGGGGTTTATAATGAAATATTATATGCGCTTTCTTTAAATAAGCCACTGAAATTCTTCTCTTTAGGTTCTTCTTTAGAAGATATTGAACCAGTAGATATAACCCAATTGTTGTTTGAAGAGTGTGTATCGAAAGATGAAAGAGACGCGCTCAAAATGTCAATTCAAAGCTATGCTTTCTTAAATTGATAAGTCTATCCCATGAACGCTTCAAAAAAACGAATCACAAAGTACGAAGACATCAATGAGATATTACATTCTTTAACCACAGGAATGGCCCGTATTTTGGGAGAAAATTTAGTAGGTGTGTATCTCACGGGATCGTTGTCCTATGGCGATTTTAACCCAGAAAATAGCGATATCGACCTTTTAACACTATTGAAAAGTCCCGCCTCTAAAGTAAAACTTGAGGCTCTCAAGCAAATGCACCTGCGCGTAGAGAGGGATAACAAAAAATGGGCCAAGCGTATTGAGTGTTCATATGTATCCATAGATATGCTCGAAAGTGCCCTGCCTCCTAAAACGCCACGACCTTATATAGGAGAAGGGATTTTCTACATTGAGGCTCCTTATGGAAACGCGTGGATCATTAATCAATATTTGTTATACA
>Ga0206916_1044_pt2 | contig 27696 bp, 22 predicted proteins | sample Alteio_BWOrgHeat_71_FD_152957 | JGI IMG/M metagenome (GOLD analysis project Ga0206916, IMG submission 152957) | Enriched cells from forest soil in Barre Woods Harvard Forest LTER site, Petersham, Massachusetts, United States -... | ecosystem: Environmental > Terrestrial > Soil > Temperate forest >... | reverse complement strand
AACGTTAATCAGTCAGTTTTAAGCCTATAGAAAAAATAAACCCGGAGCAAGTGGCGGGGGGCCAACTAAACTCCGGGATCTTTCAACCAGCTATGGAATCTTAAATGTTTTTGAATTTTCAGAGGGATTTTGGAAATCTGCTGTGCAAATACAAAAACCTTTTAACCTTTAAGATGAACAAATTTAATGTATACAAATGTTAATTCCAATAGTCGTGTAATTATTTATGCACATTATATGCAATTATTTTTTTGGTTTTTTAGGGGCTATAGGTTTTTTTGCCTTGGCTTTTACAGGTTTGTTGGCTTTGGAAACCTTAGGTTTAGGAGGTTTTCCTGGTTTATAGGAAGCGGCCTTTCCATCTGATTTTAAATCTCTTTTCTTTTCATGGAAGGCCCCTTTGTATGTAGGGTCTTCTTTCTTTTTATAGAAATCCAGCTCACGGGCAAACTCCTGGCTTTCTTCGAAGCTTGTTTCTGTGAGCTCAACAGTAGCGGGAATCTCTTCTGTCGGAATAGCCATACGGATAATCTTTTCGATTTTTTCAATATGGTACATTTCCGCTTCTGTGGCAAAGGTAATGGCAATTCCAGTATGGTTTGCTCTTCCGGTACGGCCGATCCGGTGAATATAATCGTCGTAGATAATAGGCACATCAAAATTAATTACATGGCTTACCTCGTGGATATCAATGCCGCGGGCTGCAACATCTGTCGCTACCAGAATCTTAATATTGCCTTCTTTGAAATCATCCATCGCATTGATCCGGGTATTCTGATCTTTATTTGCATGAATGATCCGGCAGGTATTGGTGGTTTTTCGGGTAATGAATTTATAGATATCGTCTGCAGATTTTTTTGTGCGTACAAAAATAATAGCCCGTGTAACAGTTGGGTCTTTGCGGATCAGATATTCCAACAGGTGGATCTTTGTTTTAAAGTTCGGCACCTTATACAATATCTGGCTGATCAATGTAGCCGGAGTTGCCTGGGGAGTAACCTCAATCTTCATAGGGTATTCCAGGAATTCTTCGGTTAAACGCTCTACCCGTTCTGACATGGTTGCAGAGAAGAGCAGGTTCTGGCGCTTATGCGGAATAACTTCCAGCATTTTGCGAAGCTGAGGCATAAAACCCATATCCATCATTTTGTCGGCCTCGTCCAATACCATGGTCTTCACTTCCTTCAATACAATTTCTTCTTCCAGATAAAGATCAAGAAAACGGCCCGGGGTAGCAACAATAATATCAACGCCCTTTTGCAATTGTTCTTTTTGAATTTTAGTACCAACTCCTCCATATAAAGCTATAATACGCAAGTCTGTATATTTTGCCAACTGTTTCATGGCAATTTCAATCTGCATGACCAGCTCGCGGGTCGGTCCAAATACAATTGCCCGAGGGTTGTGACCCTGGGCATATTTTACTTTCATTAAAATAGGTAACGCATAGGCAGCGGTTTTTCCGGTACCTGTTTGGGCAACACCAATTATATCGTGACCGGCAAGAATCTGCGGGATTGCTTTGGACTGAATTTCAGTTGGTTCAGTATAGCCTGCTTCTTCAATAGCATTCAGCAGCTGTCTGTTTAATTTAAGTTCTTCGAAATTCAAGGTAGAATGTATGAAATATGAATTAAATTTGACCCAAAATAATGGTAACGTATGGGCAGTATTAAAATAAGTAATGCAAATATAGTAAATGAAGGCCAAATCTTTCAGGCAGATGTATGGATTGAGGGTGGATTGATCAAACGGATTGGAAAGATTACAGACATTGCGGATCAGACGATCGATGCATCCGGTAAATATTTATTGCCCGGGCTGATTGACGATCAGGTGCATTTCAGAGAGCCGGGTTTAACACATAAAGCGACCATTTATACGGAATCAAAAGCTGCAGTTGCCGGGGGCATTACCAGTTACATGGAAATGCCGAATACAAAACCACCTACTGTAACACAGGAATTGTTAGAAGAGAAATATGAAATAGCCTCTCGTACCAGTTTGGCAAACTATTCATTTTTTATGGGAACAACGAACAGTAATATTAATGAACTGTTGAAAACGAATCCGAAAAATGTTTGTGGTATAAAGATATTCATGGGTTCTTCTACCGGAGATATGCTGGTAGACAATGCAGCTATGCTGAACGAGATTTTCTCTAAAGTGAACATGCTTATTGCGATACACGCGGAAGAGGATCCGATTGTGCGTGCGAATACAGAAAAATATAAAGCACTATACGGTAATAAACTAAATGCAACACATCATCATTTGATCCGCAGCGAGGAAGCCTGTTATGAATCTTCATCCAAGGCTGTTGCTTTAGCAAAGAAACATGGAACCCGTTTGCATATTTTACATATTTCTACGGCGAAAGAACTCGATTTATTTACGAATAAAATTCCTTTGGAAGAAAAGAAAATTACAGCCGAAGCTTGTATACATCACTTGTGGTTTTCGAATGAAGATTATGCAACAAAAGGGAATTATATTAAATGGAATCCCGCAGTTAAGACAGTTGCAGACAGGGAAGCAATCTGGCAGGCTGTTTTGGATAATCGTATTGATGTAATTGCAACCGATCATGCACCACATACCATTGAAGAAAAAGAACTTCCGTATTTAGAAGCTCCGTCAGGTGGGCCATTGGTACAGCATAGTCTGGTGGCTTTACTGGATAAATACCACGAAGGAAAAATATCTCTGGAGAGAATTGTTGAAAAGACGGCACATAATGTAGCGAAGTTATTTAAGATTGAAAAAAGAGGTTTCATTCGTGAAGGATATTTTGCCGATCTGGTACTTGTTGATTTAAACAAACCGTGGATGGTGGAAAAAAATAATATCGTTTCTAAATGTAATTGGTCACCATTTGAAGGACATATTTTTAAGTCAAAGGTAACAGATACCTTTGTTTCAGGGAATTGGGCATATCATGAAGGTGTATTTCATGAAGATAAGAAAGGAGAACGCTTGACTTTTGAAAGATAAATTTGTGATAAGGCTTGTAATTCTATTCACGAAGTAGTAGTTTTGCAGACCTAAAACAAACGTTTTGGAACACGGTAGTTGTAGCTCAGTCGGTTAGAGCATCGGTTTGTGGTACCGAGGGTCGTGGGTTCGAGCCCCATCATCTACCCATATACAAAATCCCTTCAATTTTTAAAATTGAAGGGATTTTTTGTTGCTCCGTAATTATGTATCGAACCATTTTTTTGAATGGTTGTAATGCGAGAAACTTTTATACGTAATGATGAATGATGATCTGTTGATTTCATTATTGTGGCATACCTTTACCTATATTGATAAATTTTACCAGACTATCGGTAATATGTTCGGTCCAACCGGCTTCACAATCTTTGTAACATTCAGCTTGTGGCACTAAACCAATGTGCGTGAAATCAATTGTTGTTTTGTTTTTAACACTCGAAATTTCAAAAACAATTTCATTCCCGTTCCATTCCTTTTTGTTATCAATCCAGTGAAGATTACAGTCTGTTACTTTCCATACTACTTTTTTGCCAGGTATTAATTCACTTATCTGAAAATCAACAAACGTTTCGCCGAAATCTACTTTGAATACATCGTTCAACTTTTCAGAGGTGCCTTTAACTTTCTTTGCCCACCATTTATTAACCTGATTAATTTTTTGTAATGCTTCTTCCACAGAACCATTAACAGTAATTGTTAATTTAAAATCGTTCTTTTTCATTTGAATGAATGATTAGATTTATTTCAATTAGCACGATATATTTATTATTAGCGATAAAGCTGCTCTGCTACTTTATAAAATTCGTTAGGAAGATCTTTTCCTTCAGCAATACTGATTTTTCATTTTGATTTGAATCGTCACTCAGGCAGCATTGTATCATTCCAATCTTTTATAACAAATGATTTCACAAGTCCTTCCAGTATGAATGGATCTTCAGTTACGAATTGTTCTGCTGCGGCACGTGTTTTAAAAATTGCCATATTACCTCTGTCACTAAAAGGCCCGATACCGATAACTTCTCCTTTGGCAATATATTTATCTACGATTGCTTTATGCCTCGGATATACATTCATAATGGTTTCCATTGTGGCTTCCGATGATTCGCCGATAACTACTGTTTTCATTTCTTTAGTCAATTATCTGATGATATAATTTATACATTAAGATTGCTGATACCAGTTAAGTTGTCCTTTACCTGTAGTTATCAGGCTTTGTAAACTTTTTTGAATAAATCCTGTCCATGCCCATTCACATGATTTGTAACAATTATATGTTGGAATTAATCCGATCTGTGTAAAAACCAGTTGAGTTTTATCTGCGTGTTTTGAAATTTCAAACGTTATTTTATTACCAACCCATTCACTCAGATCTTTGGCATTTTTGAAATAGTTTTCCTCTACGAACCACACGATTTTTTTATCGGGAATCATTTCCACAACTTTTATTTTACAGCGGTGATTATCTCCGAATTGATACTTCCATTCAGCATTGAGCTGATCTGTTGTTCCTTCAATTTCTTCGCTCCACCATGTACGTGGATTGCTGATTGCCTTAAAAACTTCTGATGGTGATTGCTCTACCACGATTGAAGTTGTAAAATTCTGATTGTCCATTTTATGATTGTTTTGATTTGTTATTTAATAGTGATTGCAATTTGCCGAGTTTGTTTGTCCAGAACTTATCGAAATAATTAATAAAATCCTGAAGCTCATTAAAACCCTCTTGTTTCAACATGCAATGCCGCTCTCTGCCAATATCAGTGATAGAAATGAAACCTGCGTTGTAAAGAATTTTTACATGTTTTGAAATAGCGGGTCTGCTCATATCAAAGTTTTCTGCAATGGAACTGATTGTCATGCTGTCTTTCGAAAGCATCATCAACATTTGCCTACGGCTTGGATCGGCAATTACCTGAAAAGCATCAAGTGTTTGGGTTCTCATTTTCAGATCTGTTTAGGAGTTTTTCCATTTTGGTTAAGCAACTGTTCCAGCCGGTTGAATGTGTGAGAATATCCTCCAGCATGGTAAAACCATCGTGCTGTAACGTCAACTCTGTTCCGTTATCTTTTGGTACAAGCGTCCATATAACAACTGAAGCATAGTTTCTGCTTTTATCAAATGTACTTCCGTCCCAGGAGTACGAAAGTTTAGAATAGGGGATTATTTCCAATACTTCACAATCAACAACCCCGTGATACTTTGCTTCGGGTTTTGCTATGAAAGTGAATTGAAATTTTGCTCCTATAACAGGTTTGAAATTTGTTTTCATAAGCCATTGTTCAATGAGTTCCGGCTTTGTGAGGTATTCCCACACCTCATCGGGTTGCTGTTGAAAAAACCATGTTTGTCGGATTTCTTTCTGCATAATAAGTAACTTTAAGGTTACTCAAATATAGGTAACTTTAAAGTTACCAAACAAGTTTTTAGTAAAAAAGTATTGAATCAGTTAGGTTAAAATGCATAATGTGTGTTCTTGACATCTTACTGATGGATAATTTTGTTTCCAAAGGTTGGATTGAAAAAGGCAATTTGACAACAAGCATTTTTATATTACAGAAAAAGGATATTCACTTAATTCTAAGTAATAGGTTTTAAGCATTAAGAGGAAATAATATTTTCTTAAAACCTATAACTTAATACAAGTCAATATCCAGTAACCGGAAAAACTCTTCCTCTTCAAACTCTTTTACTTCACCCGGTTTTAAATCTTTCAATAAAATATTTTCGATCGATACGCGTATAAGTCTCAGGCAACGGTGATTTACAGCCAGAACCATTTTACGAACCTGGTGAAATTTTCCTTCTGTAAGTGTAAGCAGAAGCCAGGTGTGTGGGTATTGTTCGCGCGGGTCGGATCCATGGGGATAAATGTTTTTCGCATCGGATATGATTTCAGCTTCGCAGGGAGAAGAGATGTAAGTTGAGCCACCTTTAATTCGTATCGAGATACCGGTTCGTATTTGCTGCAGCGTTTCTTCAGACATTACATTTTTAACCAGTACGAGGTATGTACGTGTATGTTTTTTTTCGCCCTGAAATAGCAGCCGTGTGACCTTTTTATTTGTTGTCAAAATAAGCAGTCCTTCTGATTCATTATCTAATCTGCCAACAGCATGAGTTCCTTCCGGAAAATCAAAATCGAGATCACCCAATAAGCGCACATTATCAGTGCTGATAAATTGCGAAACCATATCGAATGGTTTGTTGATAATGAAATAACGGTTCGGGCTAACAGGAGATAAATGCATTGTAGCTTATAGATATTGTGTTAAAGATACGTACAATCAAATGTTGTGGCAAACAGATTGAAAATCTGTGTTATAACTCATGTTTTAAATTTGCCGAGGAGAGGATTTATTGTATATTTATTATCTGTGGAGTTCAGCTACCATACTAAAAAACGAGGCGAAACCGAAAAGCCAAACGAGTAGGTTCTTTTAATTTTTACAAGTATGAATTGGTATCTAGCAGCAATAAAAAAATATGCGGTATTCTCCGGAAGAGCAAGAAGGAGTGAATACTGGTATTTTGTATTGTTTAATTTTATTGGATTTATTCTATTGTTAAAGGTTGCTGAATTAATAAACAATGATGGATCATTTGTTGTCATGTCATTATTTACAATTGGACTTTTTCTGCCTGGCCTTGCTGTTGCTGTGAGACGCTTGCATGATATAGGTAAGTCGGGCTGGTTTTTATTGATTTGGTTTATACCATTTGGAGGAATCTGGTTGATTGTTTCATTAGCGACAGAAGGGGTAAAAGGTTCGAATGAGTATGGTCCTGACCCTAAGAATCCGGATTCTGGTGGTTCTGGAAATTTCTCAACTGTATTAGATGATAATATATAATAGTCTGATAAATTTTAAATGTTCAATTATTTTAAACTGAAAAATTATGAAATGGTTTATTGCAGTATTTAAAAAGTATGCCGTGTTTACAGGTAGAGCAAGACGAAGTGAATATTGGTATTTTACACTATTCTTTATACTCGTTTTTGTAGCACTTATTTTTGTTGATGTATTCACAGGTATGTATGATGTGGAGTCAGGAAGGGGATTAACAAGTACAATCTTTACCGTTGTTTCAATTGTTCCGTCTATTGCCGTTGGTGTAAGAAGAATGCATGATATTAACAAAAGTGGGTGGTATCTATTAATACCTATTTACAGTTTGATATTGTGCTGTACAGATGGTGATAAAGGTCCAAATGAATATGGTCCCGATCCTAAAAATGAAGAAGCTTCATCATCTTCCTCAGTACTGGATGCTAATATTTAATCAACGGTTTTTTCATAATTGAAAATGCCCATTGAATGATTCGATGGGCATTTTTCAATTTAAATGTATAATATGTTTCAAAAGCGTCTAAAGTTTCTTTTGTGTTACATCATTCATGTGACTATACAATTATTATAAATATCTAAAAACATAAACCTCTTCTATTCTTTCTTCTTCAAGACAAAACCAACATTGAAGCCTAACGCATGTGGAATAAAAGAATAGGGGATGGCTTCTGTTTTTATGATCGTGAAATACTTTTTTAATACGGTTGCTAATGCGTCATAATCAAATCCTTTATGGCCGCAATCGATCCGTTCAACTTTACTCATTTTTCCGATAGAACCGAAAAGTAATTCTTTTATGCTATAAGATTCCGTTTGAGCTTTATCCTGCGTAAGTGATTTGATGATATGCTTAAAAAATAACACCGGACCTTTTTCATTCGGTACACTGATCAGGCAATAATGTATTGTTTTTACACTAAGCTGTCTGATATATGCTTCCAGATCCGCTGCGGGTATGTGTTCCAGTGTTTCCAGACAAATACTTACTTCGTATTTTTTACCATCGTTACTGAAGTCTGATGGTTTTTCGCATGTATGGAATAAGTAGGCAGGTTGGCTGCTCCATTTTGTTTTTGCTATTGTTAAGCCACCTTCCCAATTGGCGTCATAGCCGGCGTATGTTGTAGGTTTGTTGCTTAAAAAATCTATTGTCTTGCCGTCGTAACAGCCTAGCTCAAGCATGTTATACGAAGAAAGTTTCCATTTTTCAATCCAATGATTTACCCAGTGATAACGGGCAAAATGTAATTTACTTCTGAAAGATTTTCCGTCGAATAAGCGTTCGTTATATGTAGCCACGTTTTGAAAAATTATGAATTATGAATTATGAATTTATAATTCATAATTATCGTCTTTCTTTCCATAATTGCTGAAAAGATTTAGGTGCTATATGCACATCTTCTCTGCGCTTGCTCCAGGAGTTTTTGAAAATAAAACTTACCATGAAATTTTTCAGGCTTGCGCCCGGAAGATTCAGCAGTTTTCGATTCTTCATGGCACGCAGCCAAAGTTTAAAGCCAAAGCGTTCAGATTTGGTTGTTAAACCTTCTTTCACACTTTGATTTCTATTTAGTAATAATAAGTTATGAATATCAATTTTTACCGGACATACACTGGTGCATGCCCCGCACAATGAGCTGGCGTAACTCAAGTGTTTGAATTTCTCCATACCATCCAGATGCGGTGTAATAACTGATCCGATAGGTCCGCTGTATGTACTGCCGTATGTATGTCCGCCAATGTTGCGATACACCGGGCAGATATTTAAACATGCTCCGCAACGGATACAGTTTAATGCCTGACGTTTTTCCGGATCGGCCATCAGATTTGTTCTTCCGTTATCAAGAAGCACCACATACATTTCTTCCGGTCCGTCGCTTTCGCCTTGTTTGGCAGGTCCGGTTAATACCGTATTGTACACTGTTACCTGCTGCCCGGTACCGCTTTGTGCCAGCATGGGCCAGAATAAGCCCAGGTCGGTTAGAGAAGGAATTAGCTTTTCAATACCAACAATAGCAATATGAGTTTTCGGAAATGTTGTAGAAAGGCGTGCATTACCTTCATTTTCTGTAATGGCAATACCACCTGTATCAGCAATTAAAAAGTTTGCTCCTGATACACCAACTTCCGCTTCCAGATATTTTTCGCGCAGGATTCTTCTTGCAGTAAGTGTCAATTCCTGCGCATCTTCTGTATACGGAATACCTAGCTTTTCTTCAAACAATACGGATATGTCGTGACGCGACATGTGCATAGCCGGTGTAACAATGTGGTAAGGCTTCTGTCCGGCCAATTGTACAATGTATTCACCCAAATCTGTTTCAATGGATTCAATGCCATTCTTTTCAAGATATTCATTAAAGTGAATTTCTTCGGTAGTCATTGTTTTAGATTTAACAACACTACGTGTTTTTTTCTCTTTAAGAATTTTGTGGATTTCTGTTAATGCTTCTGCTGCATCCTGTGCCCAGATCACTTTACCACCGTTGCGGGTAAAGTTTGCTTCAAATTCAATCAAATACTTGTCCAGGTTTTCAATCACCTGTGTTTTCAGATAAGAAGCCCGCTGCCTGCCTAGCTCGTGATTATCGAATTGAGAGAAACCTTTTGCTACCGCATCGTTATATCGTCCGATATTAAAATTAATTTTACGACGGTGTTCCGGATCAAAAGTTTTAGAGTCGGCGTCTTGTAAGAAAGTTTCAGCGCTTTTCATATTTTATTCAATGCCATCTACTATAAGGCGGTGGTCCATATTTGCAATATCCCAGGCAGTAGCAAATACTAATTGAGTGATTTTTGCCATCTTTTCAAACCGAATTTTATCAACAGTGTCGGTAGGTTTGTGATAATCCTCGTGTATGCCCGAGAAATAGAATATCACAGGTATATTATTCTTGGCAAAGTTATAATGATCGGATCGATAATAAAAACGATTCGGGTCATCAAAAGAATTGTACGTATAGTCAAGTTTGATATTAGCGGACTCCGTGTTGGCCTTTTCGCTAATGGTATGTAATTCAGAAGACAAACGGTCGCTGCCAATGATATATACATATTCTTCGTTGTTGACATGGGCAGCATCGATGCGGCCGATCATATCAATATTCAGATCTACTACGGTGTTTTTCAGCGGGAACACTGGTTTGTCCGTGTAATATTCAGAACCCATCAAACCACGCTCTTCACCGGTTACAGGCATGAACAAAATAGTACGAGCCGGACCGAAACCTTCTTTTTTTGCTAATGAAAATGCCTGAGCAATTTCCAATAAGGCAACTGTACCCGAGCCATCGTCATCGGCTCCGTAACAGATCTTGCCATTCTCAATTCCAAGGTGATCATAGTGTGCGGTTAACACAACAATCTCTTCCGGATATTTAGAACCTTCAATAATTCCCAATACATTTTCTGTATTTACGAACCGTTCCGTAACACCCGCTTTAGCACGAACCTTTGCAGATTTGAACGGGTACTTTTTTGTTGAATCAGAAATTGATTTTTTGTACGAAGCGATATCTGCTGGTGTGCTCTTAAGCATTTCGGCTGCAAGGCTTATCGGTACAAAAAAAGCACTGGCTTTTCTCTTATGTGTGAAAGCCATTGAAGGCGCATTCAAATGGTCTTTTAATGTCGCCAAACGTGCTTCATAATCTTTATCTGTATTGCCAACAATAATAAACACGGCTTTTGCACCTTTTTTACATGCCAGATCAGATTTAGCACGCCAGTCATTTGCCCAGCTCGATGATTTTTTTGTGCCTGTAACCAGTGAAATAGAATCTTTAAATGGTTCTCCTGTAAAAATAATTACACCCTTACCTTTAACATTCAGGTTGGCATAATCGCTGTATTTTTTTGATTCTATACCATACCCCGCACAAACAATTTTCATCGATGTTTCTTTAGGTAGTACTACATCACCATACGCATAAAAGTCTTTCAGGAATACTTTGTTTATATTATCAACCTTTAGATATACATCGTTCCATTTTTTTTCTACTAACGTAAATTTCTGAAAATAGCTGGTGCTGCCAGTATTAGCTACCGGAGCCTTTAGTCCGAATTCTTCAAACTTCGCTGCCAGATAGAGTGCCGCTTTTTTTTGACCCATCTCACCGGTTGCCCGGCCTTCCATACTGTCAGAGGCGACAATGTGCAGGTAATCAGAAAGGTCTTTGGCAGTGATAGATTTTAGTGCCGCATCTTTGATAGTAGCCTCATCCGGTGCCGGGCGGGCATTGATTAATAATAGTCCAAATCCTACAAATAGTAGTATATAGGCAAGTTTTTTCATAAGGGTACTCATCTTGTAAATCTACTAAATTTTAAGATAATATTATTTATCCACAGATACATAGTAACTCAGCCCTTTGCTCGGGCAATTTTGTAAATTTGCCGGTGTTTCAGGTTGCTTTAACTTGGTCTGGAACGATACTCAGTATTTAGTAGTTTTACTCTTATGAAAATAGATTTAGCCCAAAGAGGGGCATTCCAGGAAAGACATATTGGCACTTCCGCTTCAGAAAAAGAAGCCATGTTAGCATCCATCGGTGTTCGTTCATTAGATCAGTTGATTGATGAGACTGTTCCTGCCAATATCCGTTTGACAAAACCGTTGCAGTTACCAAAAGCATTAAGCGAAGAAGAATTCCTGGTTGAATTCAAAAAGATTGTTTCTCAGAATCAGATTTTCAAAACCTATATTGGTTTAGGGTATTATAATACGATCACGCCTACTGTTATTTTACGGAACATATTAGAGAATCCAGGCTGGTATACAGCATATACACCCTATCAGGCAGAAATTGCACAAGGGCGTTTAGAAGCCTTGATCAATTATCAGACGATGGTATGTGATTTAACAGGAATGGAGATCGCAAATGCTTCTTTGCTGGATGAAGCAACTGCAGCAGCAGAAGCTATGACACTGATCCACAGTTTGCGTAAAGCATCGAAAAAGAATGCCCATGTATTTGTTGTGTCACCATTTACATTTCCCCAAACGATTGATGTGTTAAAAACACGTTCAGAACCTTTAGGTATCAAACTGGAAATTGTAGACCCTGCTTCGGTAGATTATAGCCGTGCTGATGTGTTTGGTGCATTGGTGCAGTCGCCGGATTGTGACGGACAGGTGACAGACTATACAAGTTTAATTGCGAAAGCACATGCAGGAGATGCATTGGTAGCATTTGGTGCAGATCTGCTGAGTTTAACATTAATTAAAGCACCCGGTGAAATGGGGGCTGATGTTGTATTCGGTTCCTCTCAACGCTTTGGAGTACCTATGGGCTTTGGCGGACCACATGCAGGTTTCTTTGCAACAAAAGAAGAATATAAACGTCAGTTGCCGGGACGTATTATCGGCGTATCCATTGATGCAGAAGGCAAGAAAGCCTATCGTATGTCTTTGCAGACACGCGAGCAGCATATACGCAGAGAGAAAGCCACATCTAACATTTGTACCGCACAGGTATTATTGTCTGTAATAGCAGCTTCGTATGCCGTGTATCATGGTCCGCAAGGGTTGAAGAACATTGCTTCGCGGGTACATGGTTTCGCAACCGCATTGGCTTCTATACTGAAAGAGTTAGGGTTTGAACAATTAAATGCTTCTTACTTCGACACCTTGTCGATAAATGTACATTTAAAAGCTGAGCTTGTTAGAGCCGCTGCAGAGAAACGCCATATAAACTTACGTTATGAAGGCGAAGAAGTGATCATTGCATTAGATGAATCGGTTACAATTGCTGCATTAAAAGAATTGACTGATGTGTTCATTGAAGCAGTAGGAAAGACTGTTTCTTCATCAGATCTGGTAGCTAAATATGTACATATTGAAGCGTCACTTGCAGGCTCTTTAGTTCGTACTTCTGATTATCTGACGCATCCGGTATTTAATACCTACCACACCGAACATGAAATGCTACGTTATTTAAAGCATTTGGAAAATAAAGATTTGTCACTTACGCATTCCATGATTTCATTAGGCTCCTGCACCATGAAACTGAATGCGACAACTGAAATGATTCCTGTAACCTGGCCGGAAGTAGGGCAGATTCATCCATTTGTTCCGGCAGCGCAGGTAAAAGGATACCATCGTTTGTTTGAAAACATTGAATTATGGTTATCGGAAATTACTGGTTTTGCGGGCGTTTCGGTACAGCCGAATTCTGGTGCACAGGGCGAGTATGCAGGTTTGTTGGTGATTCGTGCATATCATGAAAGCAGAGGAGATACACACCGTAATATTGCATTGATTCCTACTTCGGCGCACGGTACAAATCCGGCAAGTGCAGTTATGGCTGCTATGCAGGTAGTATTGGTGAAATGTGATGACGCAGGAAATATTGATGTAGCTGATCTGAAAGAAAAGGCAGCTTTGCATAGCAAAAATCTTTCTTGCCTGATGGTTACTTATCCGTCTACGCATGGCGTATTTGAAGAAAGTATTATAGAGATATGTGAAGTCATTCACAGTCACGGCGGACAAGTATACATGGATGGTGCGAATATGAATGCACAGGTTGGGTTAACATCTCCGGGTAATATCGGCGCAGATGTTTGCCATCTGAATTTGCATAAAACGTTCTGTATTCCGCACGGTGGCGGTGGCCCGGGTGTTGGTCCGATTGGTGTGGCCAAACATTTAACGCCATTTCTTCCGGGGCATGCTGTAGTGAAATCCGGTGGTTCCAGTGCCATTCATGCGGTATCTGCGGCACCATGGGGCAGTGCAAGCATCCTTCCGATATCGTATGCATACATTGCCATGATGGGTGGTGATGGCTTAACAAATGCTACAAAGAATGCGATATTAAATGCAAATTATATTAAATCCCGTTTAGAGAAATTCTATCCGATTTTATATACCGGCACAAACGGACATTGTGCACATGAATTTATTTTAGATTGCCGTGCATTTAAAAATGCCATCGGTATTGAAGTGGAAGATATCGCAAAACGTTTGATGGATTATGGTTTCCATGCACCAACAGTTTCGTTCCCCGTTGCAGGTACCTTAATGATTGAGCCGACAGAAAGCGAATCGATGCATGAACTGGATCGTTTCTGCGATGCCATGATTGCAATCCGTAGAGAAATAGCAGAGATTGAAAACGGTACAGCAGATAAAACAGATAACGTATTGAAACATGCTCCGCATACAGCGAGTGTTATTACCGCTGATGAATGGACACGTTCATACTCCAGACAAAAAGCGGCTTATCCGCTTCCATATTTGAAAACAACCAAATTCTGGCCAACCGTTAGCAGAATTGATAGCGCGTATGGCGACCGTAATTTATTCTGTAGTTGTATTCCTACAGAGGAATTTGCTGAAGCAGAGCTTGGATAAGTTTTAAGTAATAGGTTTTATGTTTTAAGAGGAGCTTCGTAAGGAACTCCTCTTTTTTTTATTTGTACAGATTGAAGGCGCGGTATATAGTCGTACCTAAAAAGCAAAGAATTATTTCTGTTAAATTCAGACGTTATTCAAACGTGATCTTTTTCAGTCCCGATATCTTATTGTTATTATTGATACTTGATAACAGGTGTGTTAAATTATTGATATCGCTTATGTAATTTAATTCAGAGTAGGTACTGTAATCGATGGTATTGTGATTGATAGAAATGGAATAGTCTTCATTTACAATTCTCATATCATGTACCAAAATTGTCTGATATTTATCCCGGTACTTTTTTACTTCATTAGTTACTTCATCAAGAACTTCTTGTGTTGGCACAGAGGTAAAGGAAAAGTGAATCGTTACATCAGGGAAATATTTTAAATAATACCATACATCAAATGTGTAATGCGAATCTTTTTTCCTTACCACCTTAAATGGTCTTTGATGATCGTCATGCGAATGACTGTTAATGTACAGATCCGAATAGGATATTTTTGTAGAATCATTCTGTAGTTTTTCTATCAGATCTCTATTCGAGCAGGCCGAAATTGAAATAAATATGAAAAAAAGAAACAGTCTCATGATATAACTTATTCTTTACGTAAAGGCAGGTTAAAAATAAAAAAGTTTTTAATTATCTCAATTAGTGTACGCTTTTAAAATAAATAATTTTATTTTAAAATTTTATTGTTAATGGTGTATTATTGAAATGTAACAGATTGTATATGATATAAATCAGTTAGACCTACACTAGAATTAACCTGAATTTAGCAGTAATTAGAATTATTGTATTTTTCTTTTAAAAAATCAGAATGTTCAAATTTAGTGTTACCTTTTGGAAAAAAGGTACGTCTTTACTGTAAGAAAAGTGCAATAAAAACTGTATCATTATGGTGGAAAATTGTTTTTTCTAACCCCAAATGAAAAAATATTTTAAAAAATACTTAAACAAACTTCTTGATATAGAGGCGGGCGAGTTGAAACCTGTACTTTTATTATTGTCGTTTTCGTTTTTCCTTGGTATCTGTGTTGTTACATACGACATTGGATCCAGTACAATGTTTCTGGAAGTATACGATCAGAAACGTATTTCAGAAGCCTTTTTAATTTCAGGATTGTTGGGAGTTTTCTCCACCCTTATATTCGCATACTTTCAGAAGCGTATTCCATTTTCCGTTCTTGCCCGTATTACATTATTTTTAGTGCTGGCGGCTATACTTACTTTCAGTATTTTACTTCAAAATTATCCGAATGTTCATAAGCTCCGTTATCTGGTATTTGCCAGCCTTGGTACTATTAATGCGTTAACACTTCTTTGTTTTTATGGCATCATCGGGCGTTCGTTTAACCTGCGTAATGAGAAACGCTTAACAGGTACTGTAGATCAGGGCCAAATGTTTGCTACTGTAATTGCCTTCTTCGTAGTATTCCTTATTCCTAAAGATGTACCAGTTGTTGATTACTTCTTCTTCAGCGTGGGAAGTATGGTTATATCCGTTGTGGTATATCAGATGTTTATTCGTAAACATTCAACCGATAAACTTATAACGATTAATAAGGAAGAAGAACTGGAAGCTTCACCGGATTTTAAGCAGCTCTTTAATAATAAATACATTCGTTTGCTGGCACAGCTTTCACTGGTTTCGGTAATTATTCTGCAGTTCATGGAGTTTTCTTTTTTCTCTGCAGGTATGGAGGCATATAAAGAAGTTGGTACAGATGGCCGAGTATATATTAATGATATTGATCTGGCCAAATTTCTTGCAGGTTATGGTACCGTACTGACATTATTCAACATGATCTTTCAACTGGTAGGTGCCGACCGGATCATTAATACAGTCGGGGTTAAACTTTCACTGTTTATATTACCTGTATTATTAGGCGTTTTTTCTATTTTAACGGCATTGGTTGGTGGCTTCTTTGGAGATGTTAAGTACGATGCATTGCTGGGTGTTAATGAAACATTTATCCTTTTCTTTATTTTCGTTTGTTTGAGTAAAATATTTCTTCAGACGTGTATTGAATCGTTTGAAGAGCCTATTTATAAAAACTTTTTCCTTCCGATCAATTCAAAAATCCGTCATGATGTTCAAACAAAAGTAGAAGGTGTGTTCCGCCAGTTTGCTGTTGTTGTTGCGGCATCGTTTCTGATTTTATTCGGGGTACTGTCGTTTAAGTTACTTTATTTCAGTGTTGCCCTTATTGTTGCTGTTTGTATCTATGCATACGTAATTGTAAAGCTGTATACAGAGTATCGTTCAACCTTGCAGGAAACACTTACAACACAAAGAGGCGCACTTGATATTACTGACGATAGCAATGATAAATCGGTACAGGCAATATTGCTTCAGGAATTAAAAACGGATAGCGGAACGCGTATCATTAATACGTTGAAGATGACCGAACGTCTTGATCCGGCCCTTTTGGAGAAGACTATTTATTTGTATACCAATCATTCTTCGGAACGGGTGCGGAAATACATTTATAAAAAAATCGAGGAAATAAAATTACTTTCCTCTTCAGAAAAACTGAGAGGAGTAATGAATCATACAGATACCTCTGTTGAAACAAAACTTCTTGCAGAACATGCGCTGGCTAATCTGAATGAAGTAGAAAAAATGGTTTCCTCTCCGGAACAAATTGTAAAATTATCCCGTTCCAAAAATCCGACAGATAAAGAGCTTGCGGTAAAACTCATTCGAAATAATTTTAATGAAGAGATGGCGCGGCAGTTGTTTGATTTGCTGCGCGAGTCAAATCCTCGTGTACGTAAATCCGCCTTGCTTACTGCAGGTACCATTAAACTTACGCAGTATTGGATGCTGTTGATCGATAATCTGTCGCTACCGAGTTTTGCGAATGTCGCATCTTCAGGCCTGCAATATATAGGCGAAAAAATTGTTCCTACATTGGATCTTGCTTTTTATAAAACTGGTCAAAATTTACAGACTAAAATTCGCATCATACAGGTATATTCTAAGATTGGCGGAGAAAAGGCTACAGAAGCTTTATGGAATAAAATTAATTATCCGGATCGGAAAGTTGTTTCAGAGGCATTACTTGCTTTGCGAAACCTGGGTTACATAGCCAAAGGAGAGAGAGCAAGTAAGATAAAACAGATTTTGATACAGGAGATTGGTCAGTGTGCATGGAAAATTGCAGCATTGGATGAAATTAATGAAGCAATAAAACCTACACCTTTATATCAGGCACTTCTTGAAGAGATTGAGGAAAATGATGAAAACATCTTCATGCTCTTGTCGCTTATTTATCATCCGGGTTCTGTAAAACTGGTTGAAGATAACATCAAAAGTCGTACGATTGAGGGAGTACTATATGCGATTGAATTGCTGGATGTATTTATAGATGATGAGTTGAAACCAATGTTGGTTCCGTTGCTCGATCAGATCTCTATTACAGAAAAGATTGAAAAGCTGCAGGTTTATTTTCCAAGGGAGACGTACGATTCGAAAACCATTCTATATCATCTGATCAATAAAGATTATAATGAGATTAATCGCTGGACAAAGGCCTGTGCAATTAATAAGCTATTATCTCTGGAAAAGATAAAGATTAATGATACACTCATTGCAAATATTTTTAATCCGGATAGGCTGATTCGTGAAATGACTGCACATGTTATTTATACAATTTCACCGGAAACATATCAGGTATTGAGCACACGTATTTCTGAAAGACATAAGAAAGAACTTGATGCATTAATACTTTCAGAGAAGACGAATAAATGGAAAACACTTATGTTTCCTAAAATTCTATTCCTTAAATCTATACCTGTGTTTTCAGATATTTCCGGAGCGTTACTTGCCTTGATGGCGGATTATATTGAGGAAGTACACTTGAAAGCAGGTGATGTATTGTATCAGGATAGCTTTAATGGTTCAAATCCAGTGGCAATTGTCTATAAAGGAATGCTTACACTTACGCATAGTGATGGCACCATTGAAGGTGAATACGGAGAAAAATACCTGTTGGGCGATGAGCTGATTCTTGATACAGATGAAATGCATTATACCGTATCTGCAGCGGTGGATACGATTCTATTTAAAATTGATAAAGATCGCTTCTTTGATATTGTCTCCAGTTATTATGTATTATCCCGTGCAGTAATTCCTGCATTGAATAATGAACTGGAAGAAGCATATAATAAAACAGTACTTGTATCTAAATAAAAAAGCAAAACGAAATGGCTTTTGAATACGACATATTTTTAAGTTACACAGAAAAGGATAATGAAAAACTTCCGGGATATGATTCCGGTTGGGTAGATAATTTTAAGAAATTTCTGGATACGCTGATATCACAGCTGCTTCAGCACCATCCTAAAATTATTACCAGTCAGGAAGTAAAAGATCCGGGTTTTAATCCTTTTGAGAAGGCCTGTGTAGTAATTTACCTGGTTTCACCGGAATACATTGTTTCAGGTGAATTCATCAAGGAAGCCGAATATTTGCGTCTGCTGATGAATAGTCCTTCTACAATGCGCATTGATGGAAAGCTGAGAATGTTTAAAGCTTCTAAATCATTTGTGGAACCTGAAAAATACCATCCGTTGTTGCGCGAGATGGTGAGTTATGACTTGTTCATGTATGATCCGTTTACGGGGATGATGAAAGAGTTTAATGCTTTCTTTGGTCAAGATGCAGAGAAAACATACTGGATGCGTTTGGTTGATCTGGCGTATGATATTTATAAAGTCATTTATTACAATCAACCACAGGTTGTTGGTGCAGATACTAAATCCAAGTCATCAGACAGTATGCCGGATGAATGTATTTATCTGGCTGAGACAGGTAATGATCTGTTGATTCAGAAAAACATTATTCGCCGTGAGCTTGAAAGGCATGGATATCATGTATTGCCGGAACAGGTATCATCTGTGGATGCACCTGAAACAGTTACTAACATTAAGTCGGATCTTGAGAAGTGTAAGCTTTCTATTCATTTGATGGGAACATCTTTCATTGATGAAGATTATGATTCCAGAGAAGAAGTCCGTTTGATGAAACTTCAGAATAAAATTGCGATTGAATACAGCAATACAAAGAAAAGCAATACGCCTTTCCGCAGACTGATCTGGATTCCCCAGGAAATTAATTTTGCGGATGACAAACAACAGCTTTTGATGGATTCTTTTATAAGCAATACAGAATCAATGAATGGAGCTGATGTATTGAAGATTCCTATTGAAGAATTCAAGTCGCTTATTAAACGGGAACTTGCTTCTATAAAAGATGAAAAAGGTCATAGCTATTTTATTCCGGATGCGGACCTTTCTTCTAATGTAGGGAAAAATATTTACGTGATTGTTGATGCGGTTGATATGAGTAAATGTCAACCGATTGTAAATCATTTAAAACAAAATGGTTTTGATGTGTTGCTTCCTATGTTTGAAGGCGATATTATGGAAGTACGCTCTCAACATCGCAGCAATCTGAATGCGTGTGATTCTTGTTTGATATTCAGCGATCAGGTTTCTGAACAATGGATCAAGAGTAAAGTGCTGGATATATTAAAGGCACCAGGCTTTGGAAGAAAGAAAAATATGGTTGGTAAGGCTATTTACATGACAACGGATATAGCCATTGACAGACCATATTACGAACGATATAATTTCTCAATTATACGGGGCAATAATTCGGGGACTTTTGAGAAAGACATTATACACCCATTTCTGAAACAAATAACGGTATAAGAGTATGAGCGATTATCTACATCTTATCGATCAAGAAAACATTGGCCTTACAAGAGCGAAGCAGAATCCTTTTCCGGGATTACGTGCTTTTCATGTAGACGAAAGTCATTTGTTCTTTGGAAGAGAAGGGCAAAGCGATGAAGTACTGGATAAACTTTCCAAGAACAAATTTGTTGGTATTATCGGTGCATCGGGCAGCGGTAAATCTTCTTTTATGTTTTGTGGTGTTATCCCGATCCTGTATGGCGGTTTCTTATCACACATTGGACCCAACTGGCATGTAATTACTACGCGTCCGGGTGGCAGCCCTATCGACAATCTTGCAGAGGCATTGCTTCAGAAAGATGCTTCTTATCTGGTGGCAGATAATGAAGACAAGCGTTTGAAGAAAACCATTACTTCTACTTTATTAAAAAGTTCATCGCTTGGTTTGATCGAAGCAGTAAAGCAGCTACATCTGGACAATGGTCACAATATTCTGATTGTAGCCGATCAGTTTGAAGAATTGTTCCGTTTCAAAAGAAGCGAAGATACGAGTACTGCCAACGAATCGCTGGCCTATATCAACTTGTTGATGGAGGCTGTGAAAGATTTGCAGTCGAATATCTATGTGGTTCTTACGATGCGTTCTGATTTTATTGGTGATTGCGCACAGTTCCCTGAACTGACAAAATATATCAATGAGAGCCACTATCTGATTCCTCAGATGGTGCGTGAACAAAAACGTTTAGCGATTGAAGGGCCCGTAGCTGTTGGCGGGGCGGATATTTCACCACGTCTTGTACAGCAATTATTAAATGATCTTGGCGACAATCCGGATCAATTACCGATTATACAGCACGCTTTAATGCGTACCTGGACATTCTGGGCAGAGAATCACGAACAGGATGAAATTCTGGATCTGCGCCATTATGAGGCCATTGGTTCTATGTCCGGCGCCTTATCTCAGCACGCCGATGAAGCATACGATGAACTTACCGAGCAGCAAAAATTCTACTGTGAAATTTTATTCAAAACATTAACAGAAAAAGGGTCTGATTCTGCCGGGATCCGCCGTCCTACCAAATTATCTGTCATTGCAGCTGTTGCCGGTTGCAGCGAAGACGATATGGCACATATCATTGATCACTTCCGTGTAGAAGGCCGGTCATTGTTAATGCCTCCGACACATGTTTCATTAGATTCAGATAGTATCATTGATATCTCGCACGAGAGTTTGATGCGGATCTGGACACGTTTGAAAAAATGGGTGGAAGAAGAAGGAGAATCTTCGCAGATGTATGTACGTTTATCGGAAGCAGCTTCTAACTATCAGGTAGGAAAAGCAGGTTTATGGAGGCCACCTGATCTGCAGCTTGCTTTAAACTGGAAACAGAAAAACCAACCGACACTTGTTTGGGCTCAGCGTTACGACTCTGCTTTTGAACGTGCTATGGTATTCCTTGATACCAGTAATGAAGCACACGAAGAAGAACAACGCTTAAAAGAACTTGCACAAAAGCAGGCGCTGAAACGTGCCCGTACCGTGGCGTTGGTACTTGGTATCTTTACGATCATGGCGTTAGGTTCACTTGTATTCTCTATTGTGAAAATGGTTGAAGCAAACAAAGAAAGAGAAAGAGCCGAAGCACAAACAGTTGAAGCGAAAAAACAACGTGATATTGCAGATAAACAGCGTGTCATTGCAGATGAGCAAAAAAAAGAAGCTCAAAAACAAAAAGACTTAGCTGTTATTGCCGCTCAGGAAGCCAAGTATCAGCAGGAAGTAGCTGAGAAGAACTTTAACGAAGCAGAGAAGCAGCGGAACATCGCTGTACAATTTGCTGCGGAAGCTCGTAAACAGCAAAAGATTGCTGAGATGCAGAGTGAACTGGCAATTAAGAATGAACAATACGCCAACAAAGAAAAAGATCGTGCAGATAAATTGCGTTTGTTATCCATTGCTCAATCTATGGCTGTGAAGTCTGTACAGATTGAAGACGATACCATGCGCAAAGGTCTTCTTGCATTTCAGGCCTATGAATTCTACGATAAGAATGGAGGTAATGTAAATCAACATGAAATCTATGATGGCTTGTATTATGCATTAAAAGATCTGAAAGTAAAAGATTACAATGCTTTGCATGGACATAAAGATGCGGTTCGTTCAGTAGTATATACGAATGACGGAAAAGCTATGTACACTGCGGGTTCGGATGGTAAAATATTGAAGTGGGACATGGCTTCTATGAGTCCGACACCAACAGTAGTTTATACGAATACATATGCTTTTGGTGGTATGTCGATCAGTCCGAGCAATCAATATCTTGCCATGGGTGGTTCATCTCCGAATGTTCGTATCATTGATCTGGCTAAACCGGATGCTCCATTAATATTGAATGGACATCGTAAGAATGTCCTCTATACAGGTTTTACATCTGATGGACAGGCACTGGTAACAGCAGCAGCAGACAGTACGATCATGTTGTGGAATCTTGCTACGGGTAAGTCTACTATAGTGTATCGTGATAAAACAAATATTAAAGCAGTTTCTTTACATCCGAAAGGAAGAATGGTGGCGATTGCAAATGATAAGGGTGAAACGATTATCATATCCTTGTATAATGAATTTACTCCATATACTTTGGATAAAGGTGCTAATAGTGATAATAGCCTTGAATACAGTCACGATGGAGAGTTTCTGGCTATTGCAAACAGTACGGGACTTATCAAGATCATGGATGTTGCAGGTAAGAGACTGGTTGTTGCATTGCCGGGTCACAAGGCGCGTGTAAATGAAATGGAATTCAGTAATGACGATTCAAAATTAGCATCAGCAAGCTTTGATGGTACTATACGTGTATGGGATCTGTCTGAATTGAGTGAGCAGCCGCTGATCTTAAAAGATCACAGCAACTGGGTATGGTCTATGGCATTCAGTCCACAGGGAGATAAGCTGATTGCAGGATGCGGGGACAACTTGATCCGTGTATGGCCAACAAGCAGTAAAGTAATGGCCGATCAGATGTGTGGATTGATCAAACGTAACATGACAGGTGCTGAATGGAAACGTTATGTAGCTAAGGAAGGTGTTCCGTATGAACGTACCTGTCCGGATCTGCCAAGTCAGGAAAGTAATATGAATACAATTTATTAAGGAGAGAAGAAAATGAAAAAAAGATTCACTCCGTTCATTACGATACTTGTTTTTTTATTCTGTGCAGTTATTTCTGCTCAGGCACAAAATAAAAATAAAAAGGATTCACTTATTGAAAACCGTTGTGTACAATCACTTCGGGATGCAGAAAAAACCTACGAAGCAGGTCGGATCGATCAGGTAGAAGCAATGGTATTACCTTGTATACAAAATGAGGGTTTCAGTAAGTTTGAAAAACTACAGGCATATCGATTGATTATACTTGCTAAGTTGTTTGATAATCAGGAAGACGAAGCCAATCGATATTTTCTGCTTCTTATTAAAACAGACCCGGAGTATACAGTGAACCCGGTAACGGATCCTTCGGAGTTTATTAACCTGTACAACTCGTATCGTACCAATCCTGTTTTTGCAATTGGTTTGAAAGCCGGCATGAATTTTACGAAACCTAATTCGTATGTTCCTTATGGCGTTTATAATACAGGCAGTAATACAGGTTCATACAAGGCATTTGTCAATGTGCAGTTCGGTTTCAATGCAGATCTTTATCTGAATAAAAAATTCAGTATAGGTGCTGATCTATTGATGTCGTTTAAAAAGTATCAATACACAAATACGCTGCTTGATTATTCAGAACTCACAGCGAAGGAAACGCAGGCATGGCTGGAACTTCCTGTAGTGTTGAAATATACGATGGGGCAAAAGAAGATGCGCTTTTATCTACAGGGCGGAGGTGCGGTATCTATGATCCTTTCTTCAAAAAGTACTTTCACGCGTAAAGATCAGGAAACACAATCCAATCAAGCCATTGGTCCGGTTGTGAATACCATGAGTCTTCGGAATAATTTTAATTATTCGCTGATCGGCGGAGCGGGGATTCGGTATAAGGCCGGTTATGGCTATGTGGTACTGGACGTGAAATATATGTACGGGTTGAATAATATTTCCAATGTAGATAAAAAATATACCGATCAGGAACTGATTTATAAATACGGATATATTGATAATAATTTCACGCTGAACTCCCTGATGTTTTCTGTAGGATACTACAAGTCGTTCTACAAGCCTAAAAAATTACCTGTGCATGAAAAATAATAAACAGACATATACAATCATTCTTTGTGCAGTACTACTTACATGCTTTAGCAGCTGTCGCAAAGAAAAGATAAAACCCGATCAGGCAGAAACCTTTATAAAATATTATGGTAAAGGCGGTACACAAACAGCCGGGAATGTTGTAGTTACTTCTGATGGTGGATATATACTTGTCGGTACATCTGATTCATATAGTAATAGCAAGGATATCTTAGTGGTTAAAACCGATAAGTATGGTAATGAGGTATGGAGTAAGGTACTTGGAGGGGCGGGCGATGATGCCGGGAATTTTGTTCAGCTAACAAGTGACGGTGGCTATATTCTTACAGGAGCTAAAGCTGAGGCTGCATCATTGACTAATACAGACGAATATATTGTTAAGCTAAGCGCAGACGGAACGATTGTTTGGGATAAGACGTATGGCGTTGCGGGTAAAAATGAAAGCGGTAATAAGATCATTAATACCTTAGATGGCGGATATATTTCGGTGGGCACAACAACAGCTTTTACCGGAGCTGTATCTGGTGTGTATCTGATCAAAACCAATACATCAGGAGATACTTTATGGACTGCCAAATACGGAAATAATAATGTAACGAATATTGGTACCGGAATTCAGCAGATCAGTGATGTATCGTATCTGACAAGTGCATCAACTATAGATGCTACAGGTACCGCATCTGATATGCTGGTAACAACAGGGAGATTACAAAACGGAACGGCATATAACGCAAATTCAAACATACGGAAACAAACTGTTGATGCTGATATCATAGATGCAAAGGATATTATTCTGAACAGTACAGGTGATAAGTATATATTGGGAAATACGGTTCAGGGGGATATGTATATAGCAGATGTGTCTGCAACAGAACAAACAATTTTTTATAAAGCTTTTGGTACAACTGCACAGGATCAGGTTTCGGGTTTCAGCAGAACATTTGATGGCGGCTTTATTATTGCAGGCTCTACAATGATCAATGGTAACTGGGATGTGCTTGTGATGCGTACAGATGCAAATGCAACAGTACTCTGGACAAAGACATTTGGTGATACAGGAAATGATTATGGTACTTCCGTTGTACAGACAAGCGACGGAACCTATGTTGTTTCAGCAAGTATACAATTTGGTGGGAATGGAACAGGATCAAACGAAGTGATGTCGTTGATTCATATCAACGCTAATGGAGAATTGAAATAAAATAACCGGATTATACATACATGAATGCTCAAAATATGCTTAAAATAACTTTTTATAAAAAGTATACACTACAACTGATTATATCAGTGTGTGTCTTACTGCTGAATACATATTCAGCAACCGCACAGGTCGTGGTAACTTCTGCAGGTACTGTAAATATGTGCGTAGGTGGAGCGTATGTAACGATACCTGCTTTCAAAGTGGCAGAGAAACTAAATACAGATTTTGCCGCATCCGGAAGTTTACAGACGTATGAATTAAGCGCCCCATCTGATTTTGAATTTAATCCAGGTACGGGTACAGTAGCTATTCCTGCTACAACAGATATTAGTTTCGCTACTTTAGAGGTTACAGCAACAAAGATTACTCTTTTATATTTCTTAAATACAACTGCCCAAAAAGATAGTTTTATTTTTAATGGGTTACAGGTAAGAGCTGTTACAACAAACTCTGCTAACGATCTGCGCTTCACAGGTGGTACTGCTTCACAGAATCAAAACAATCTAAATCAATATGCGCACGCACATTTTAATAGTGCGAATGCAAATGTGAGTTTATCAGTTTCTACAAATATTGTATGTACTAATGGTTCAGATATAACACTTAACGGTAGTCCGAGTGGAGGTGCTTATACCGGCTCTACCGGCATTTCCGGTAATACATTTAAACCTGCTATTGCAGGAGTAGGGTCTTATGTAATAACTTATACTGCTACTAACAATGGTTGTGTGGGGACAGATACTGTTCATATTGCAGTGAAAGAGGCTCCTTCTGTTACGTTTTTTGGTTTAGCCAGCACGTATTGTTCAAATGATTCTATAGACAAACCCTTGACAGGCTTTCCGGCAGGAGGGACTTTTTCAGGAAGCGGTATTACAAATTCTACTTTCTTTAATCCTAAGAGTGCCGGTGTCGGAAATAATAAAACTATTACGTATCAATATTCAGCCAATGGGTGTCAGAGCTCATCTACTTCTCAGACGAATGTGCTTGTGGCTCCAAGTATTACCATTTCTTTGAATCCGGATAAAAATAATTTTTTCACCACTGATACTGTTTTAATTGATGGCAATCCATCTTATCTATCACCTGGAGGAACCTTAACGGTAACAGGTGATGGTGTAGTTACAAATGTTGTCGGGCAATCAAAATTCTATCCAGGTGTTATTGGTCAAGGAACTTCAACGATTACCCGAACAATTACAACATCTAATGGATGTAGTGCTACCGCTAAAAAAACAGTTACTGTAATTTCATCAAGTGGAGGACAAATCGGAGGTATTGCTGATACTGTTTGCCAAAGCGCGAATCAAATCACCATGACAGTAAATAATGATCAAGGGTATTATTATGTGTATTATTACAATCCGTCTTTTGGATACACGTTAGATGCAAATGCATACATTGATACGGATCATACAAATGGAATAGGCGTATTTATTCCTACTAAAGCATCTATAGGAACATATTTGATTGAATTTATCGGAAATAATTTTGGTCTGGCATATACGTATGTTCAGGTTATTGGCCCACCTGCAGTTACTATTATAAATATAAAACCATCCTATTGCAGCGATGCATCGCAATTTGCCATTCAATATACAACAACAGGCAATGGGATTGTAGCCTTTTCAGGAAATGGAGTAAATAATAAGCAATTTAATCCGGGGGCTATAACTTCGTTTAATGTTCCTACTGTCATCAGTTATACATATACAGATGTTACAGGTTGTAATTCTGCCGGTACGGTTAATACTACAATATTTCAAGCTCCACAAAACGTAGGTTTTACTAATCTCAATAGTAGTTATTGCGATAAGGATCCGAACTCGCCAATTATTGTAAATACTAATATTACTCCGGTCGGAGGTGTAGGTATTTTTAGTGGTATAGGAGTTGATACATCTAATAATACGGTTTTATTTAATCCATCTTCTGCCGCATTATTTAATGGCAGTCAGTCATCAAAAAATTATTCAATATCATTTACATATACTACTACAAATGGATGTGCTGCAACATCCAGTAAAACTGTTGCTGTAAATAAACTGCCGGATGTTCATTTATGCCTGTATAGTAGAACTCAGGTTCGAAACACCCGTTTTTTTATCGACTGTAACACCCGGAAAATTTCCGATTTTTTGATTTAAACCAGTTAAATAATTGAAAAGAGAAGATTTGCCTGCATTGGGATTTCCAATTAATGCTACTTTTAGTCTTTTCATCTGGTCAACTATTTTAAGAAAGTAAAATTGTTGATGCTTCTTCCAGTCTCATAGAAAGATTGTATCCGCAG
>Ga0206916_1047_pt1 | contig 28120 bp, 13 predicted proteins | sample Alteio_BWOrgHeat_71_FD_152957 | JGI IMG/M metagenome (GOLD analysis project Ga0206916, IMG submission 152957) | Enriched cells from forest soil in Barre Woods Harvard Forest LTER site, Petersham, Massachusetts, United States -... | ecosystem: Environmental > Terrestrial > Soil > Temperate forest >... | reverse complement strand
AAGTCTGGCCGAGTTTGTCGAGAAGCTGGAGCCGGTCGTTCGTGAGCATCGACTTGAGAATGTCGGCCCGCGACAACTGGCTATACGCGGAAGCACCGCTGGGCAGCGCCTGCGTAAGTCCATTTTTCGAATCGATGAGACCCTTGGCAATCGCCGCGCGATGCAGGTCGGCAGGGTCTTGCCGTAGGTCTTTGATCTGCATACTCGCGCTGGCGTCGATCAGAACGAGCAGCGAGCGGCGGATCGTTCCTTCCACCGTCAGCAGCAGCACGGGCCGCATCAGCATGAGGACGATCATGATCAGCAACAGCGAGCGCAGGCCGATGAGGGTCGCGCGTTTCCAGCGAACCAGACGCGGCGTGGTGACGAGGTAGACCCATGCGGTCGCGCCGACGATCACGGCAACAAGGAGGAACGCCCAGCCGGGACTGAGGCCGTGGAAGGCGATCGAAAAATCGGTCACGTTCACCGTGTCGGAGACCGGAATTCCCAAGGATTGAAAAAGGCTTCTCATGTCCGGGTTATTTCGATCGGCTGAAACGCTGCGCGAGGAAGGTTTCCAGCGTGGCGATAATGAGCGCCGCGAGAAGGAGTGGGCCCCAGAGCTCGGTGCCGACGCGGGCTGCGGTGATTTTTTCGGAAAGCTTGTAGTCGGGTGTCCAGTGAATGACCTCAGCGACCTTGTTCAACGCGTCCAATTGCGTGGCGGACAAAGGTGTTAGGTTTGATTCATTCGGATCGGACTGCGCGGCGAAATCGAGCAGCGTGGGCGGTGAGCCGGCGATGGAAACTTTGTAGGCGCCCGATTCGTCGGTGTCGGGGAACTCGACCGTGGGCCGGCCGTTGACCAATGTGACTTGACCGATGACGCGCGGCGGCTCGGTGGAACCGGGTATGGCAACGCTGACGTCCTTGCGCAGCAGGTTGGAGTTAACTCCGTAGGAGAAGCGCTGGCCCACGCGGATGTTAAGCCCTTCGTCCTGGCGTCCGACCAGTGAACCAAGGACGTGATTGATCAGTGGAACAAACGCAGCGTGTTTCGGGAGATCATTCCAGATGGCCGTGGCTGGGCCGGAGAACACCACGACGCGGCCCGATCCCCACGTGTGTTCGACAGCGAAGGGATCACCACTGGGCTCGAAGTGGGCGACGACGCGGGGCTGTCCGTTGACGGAATCCTCCGCGCCCTTCGCTGGCGCGGTCCACGGTTGCGGTGTCATCTGGTAGTAGGAAAAGAAATGGGAACTGGCCAGCGATCCCGCAGACGGATTGTTCCAAAGCGTGACGAGCGGATGGTCGTAGTCCTTGGCCTGGAGCTTGAAGTATTTGTCCTGGTGATTCGGATCTCCCTTGGCCTGGCCGAAGCGCACCGGCATGAAGCCATCGTGTCCAAGTTGCTCGTTATAGAGATCGAGATTACTGCCGGGGCCGGGGAAAATCACGAGGCCGCCACCTTGCTGGACATAGGAAAGCAGCGGGCTCACGTCGCCGGGCTGGATCGAGGGAAGATCGAGCAGGAAGACCGCGTCGTATTCATCCAACGCAGCGGCGTGGAGTTGCGCTACCGACGTCGTCGTGGTCTTGATGTAGTAATCGTCGAGTTCGTTGCGGGACACCGGGACGAGCGCATTGCGAATATAGAAATCGTCGGACTGGGACGTTGTTGACGGGGTCGTTCCGGTGACGAGCAGGACCTTGACCGCACGGATGGCGCGCACGGCCACGGTGCGCTTGTCGTCGGCCGGCAGGCGGTCTGGCGATAGCTTCGCGGTGAGGGTATGAAAGCCCTCGGTGTGGAGCTTGGCAAAGAGTGCGGCACTGGCCGACGTGCCCGGCTGGATACTGGGGATGATCGCCTCGTCCGCTGGAGGTTCGTCATCGACCTGTAGGCTGACGCGGACGTCGCGCGCCTCGGTCGTGCTGCCGTTGAGGACTTCGACGCTGCACCGGAGTTGTTGGTTGACCGGGGTGAGCCCGCTTTCGACGCGCAGACCGGTCACGCCGAGATTGCTCTCCGCCGCGTCGCCCACCAGTACCAGATGCACCGTCATCTCCTTTTTGATTTGTTCCAGTTGATTCGTCAGCTGATCGAGCGTGGGCCAGCCGTTGGCCTGTCCGTCGGTGATCAAATAAATTTCCTTCGCGCCGCCACCCTTATATTGCTGGAGCGTGGTGACGGCCCGTTGCAACGCCGAGGAAAGATCGGTCGCGCGATCGGTCAGCTTTGCCTTGCGGATCGATTGGCGCAGGAGATTGAAGTCGTAGGTTGGCTCGGCGATGACCGGCTGGACATTGTCCGCAGCGAAGAAAAGCGCGGATGAGGAGCCCGTAGGAAAGGCCATCAGGATTTGCTCGGCGGCGGCTTGGGCACGTTCCAAGCGCGTCTGGATTCCGTTCGTGCAACCCATGCTGTACGAGTTATCGATAATGATCACCGCTGTCGCCAGATGAGAGCCGGTCGATGCCGTGCCCGATGTCCACGTCGGACGCGAAAGCGCGAGGATCAGCAGCGCAATCAACAGACAGCGCAGCAGCATGAGAAGGATTTCCTCCAACTGAATCCGGCGTGAATGCTTCTCGATGCTTTCCTGTAAAAATCGCATTGCCGCCCACTGCACTTCTTTGACCTGCATCTTATTGAGCAGGTGAATGATCACGGGGATGCTTATCGCGGCCAAGCCGAATAAAGCTCCGAAATTAAGGAACGTCATGTAGTTCTGGAGGGCAGCGGTTCCGTGGCGCCAAGGGTCGCCGGGGCAGAGTACATAACTTGTACGTGAATACTAAGTTGCGCTCAAGGTAACTCGCTCAGAAAATGACGAGCCGCGATGGACCGTGGTCCACGTGGAGGGTGAACCGACGGAAAAAGAAAAAGACATGGGAGGATGACGATACTACTTAACAGGCCCAGAGTGCAGTTCAAGATGAAAGTGATATTTAGCGTCTCCAGATCGTATGGAAAAATGTGACGATAACTCTGGTGCCCACTTTCTATATGAGACTTTCATTGCGGAAGTGACAACTTTTTGTTATACTCCTTCAAATAAGTGGCAAAGTCATCGTTCCATCCTCAGTATAAGAAGGTTACGGAAATCGTTCGGGAACGAATCCTAAACGGATCCTATTCGCTGAAGCCGTTTCCTTCGGACCGCCGCTTGGCTGACGAGCTTGGGGTTAACTACATGACCGTCCGGCGAGGCCTTCAGATTCTAAAGAAGGAAAACATCCTCGTACGTCTTCCCAACGGCCGAGTGCGCGTCAAACACATCCAGCAAGGGAAAAAGGTCCATCTCAATTTTTGCTTCCTCAGTCCCGCGTCATCATCTGCGGTCGATAGCTGGCGTTGGGCCGTGCAAAAAGCAACCGAGAACTTCCCATGTAGCGTCCGCTCGGTGCTTTATATGAACTGGGAGGACCCGATCCTTTTGGATTGCCTGAAGGGTTTCGACGGTGTGTTCCTTTATCCTCCGCCGGAAGCCTTGCCCGAAGCCGTCGCCAGCAACCTGCGGCACTCGAAGCATCCCGTTGTCGTCGTCGAGGAAGATTTGAGTTCGTACGGTGCTCCGTCGATTCAGCTTTTCCCGCCGGTCGCTGTCCAAAAGCTCCTCGATCATCTGGCTTCGCTCGGACATACCAAAATTGGTTGTCTCAATACCCAACCGAATCATCGCGAAATTCAGGACCGCATCAATCAGTGGCGTTACTGGATGGCCGCGCATGGCAAGACCGGCCACTTGGCCGATCATCCCGCGCCCGTCCATGGTGACATGATCTTGGCGGCCTACGACGCGATGAAGCGCCTCTTGGAAGATCCCGAGCGTGAGGAAACCGCGTGGCTCTGCGTCACCACGCCTCCCGCCCTCGGCGCCATGCGCGCCATGCTCGACAAGGGTTTGCAACCGGGCCGCGATATCGCCATCTGCTCCGTCAACGGCGAGAACACCGCTTCGGTGCTCAACCCACCGCTGACTTCCCTGGAATCCGACGATCCCGCTCCCTATCTCGCCGTCTGCCTCGACTGGATGATGCGCGGCGGCGGCCACTGGCAAGGCCCGCTCCTCATGCGCCCAAACGACGTCCACCTCCACATTCGCGAGTCCACCCAGCCCGGTGCTGGTCGAGGTCTGGCCCCGACGAATGGTGGGTTACCGGCAATAGTTTGATACGTCTCAGTAGACTCACATCTGGTCTCTAAAGATGCTGGGGCATCGCGGCCGGATAAAAGCGATTAAGTCGATCCTGAAGTTTCTGGATATCATCCGGGAGAGTCAAAGGAGTAGTTGGCGCGGGCAGGTCCAAGTTGAAGATGCCGACCAAGCCATTTGTGCCAAACCCAACAGGTTTTGCTGTCTTATTATCGATCCATACCTCAAGAGTATCCTTGTGTCCCCGCTCTGCGACTTCTTCCATATAATAACGACACTTTTTCTCATGAAAAACTACCATGCCTTGATATTTGCCTGCGCTGACCCATGAAAAGTAGGATTGATCATAACGTCCGGTCATTTTGCCAAGGGAAACGGCTGCGAAGGGCTTGTCCGCTGACTCTTTCAGGAAAGCGACGTCGGCACCGAAATTCCACCATATTTCCATCGTGTTCCCATCGGTGAATGTTTCCACGTCGTGACGGAGCTTTCCCGTGCGGACGATGGTAATCTGCTCTTCCCCATGGTCGTCCTTCGTAAGTTTTTTTGCGGGCTTTCCCCCTGCCTGTTCTTCCTTCTCGAATGTCACGGTCCAAGTTGCATCACCCGTGGGAAAAGTTACGGTGTGAACGAGGGGCGGCTCGGCAGGTTCCTGGGCGTTTAGGTGTGCGATCACAGGACCGCTCAAAATGACGAAGGTATATAAAAAGGCGAGGTGCTTACTCATAGACAGGTTCCAACTGCTGATCGACTATCTTGCCGGTATATCGGTCGATGGCAATATGGAGCCAGTACCTTTTTTCTCCCTCGACGACGAAGTCGTTCAGAGTCGAGGCGTTGGGCGACATATGCCCTGATTGCGCAACAACGTCGATCAAGAGACTCCACGTTCGGGTGTTGACGACAGGTGCCAGATTTCTCACATAAGTTTCCCCGTAACCCTTGTTGCGCCCTGGCCTGTTGGCGCCCGTTGGATCCTGTGCGGAGAGAGAGTACCAGTTATTCCAGACCGGCATGTTGAAGCGACTGATAATTTCCGAACGGTTATTGAGCGGCCCATTGGTGGCAACGTCGCTTGCAATAATCTGGGCAAGTGCCGCGGCTTCTCCTGTTCCAACGGTGGGATCCATGTATGGAATATTGACGGGTAAAGGACCGGGCGATGTCCCGGTTATCGCGGTACCCCAGATATTGCTCATGACCGTTTGCTTCACTCCAAAATTAAGCAGGGATTGGATGACCTCAGGAGCCGCCGCGTTCAGGTCTACCTGACCCGCAGTAAAGAGAGGTTCGTCATACGTGCTGAACAAGTCCAGAAGTGCCGAGTCCGCACTGGCCGGAGACCAGAAATCGAGGCTCTTGAAGGGAAGATCGCGGAAAACGTAGCCTAGTTCGCCGACGGATTGGAACGGGCGATTGAGAACCACCGGTCGAGGTGCAGCGGTCTGGCAGGCGCTATAGGGTGGTGTCTTCTTGCCTGTGTAGGCAGCCTCCCAAGTCATTTGCCCATCCCCACCAGCGGGATAAGAAGGAGCGTAAGAGGTAATAGGCTGAAACGCCGAAGTCGAAGGCGAAGACGTCTGCTCATTTGTCGTGTCTTTACGCCAACCATCGGCCGGTCGAATGACGCCGTCTGGATCGGAGTAATGATTTCCATCGGTCGATAGGTTGCTCATCCAATCGCCTAGCAGATAGACATTGGTGGGTCCGTTGACACCTGACGCGCCAGTGTAAGTAAATACCTGGCCGGGCGTAATAGTGGAGGTCGTCTGCGGGAGCAACCCGGTTAAACCGCCTGGTCCCTGCCCATTCGGATCGTTGACGTTGTAATTCGAAGGTCGAATGGTCTGTCCGGGGCCCCACACGTGATTATAGGTCGTGCCTGTGCGATTGCCATTCCCCCAATAAGCGGAGAACCGGTCGGTACGCGGATCGGGGCGTCCGGCGGCATAGGTATCGAAATAGCTGTTCGTACCGGGCAGCTGGGAATGGTCGAAAGAGACGCCGCCAATTCCTGTGCCATAAGTCCAGCTACCGGGAGTGTCGATGACGGAAACACGAGCCATCGTGGTGTACGGCAGCCAATTCGTGCCGTCGAAGTATTGAAGCGCGAATGTGAGCTGTCCTTCGTTGGCGCTGTTCACCGTTTGTGCATGGAAGGGATCGATAACGTAGCTGTGACTGGTATATTTGGTATTGCGCAAAAAGGCATGGAACCATGTGCCGAAGTTCCAAGCCTTGGATCCTCTAATCGGTGTTACTTTCGATGCAACGTAGTTGACCCAATTTTCGTTCACGCCGTTCGTGGTCGTGCCTGAATAGGCAGGTAGAGTCAATGATCCCGAGAGCGTATAACTTCCTGTCGTGCCATCCTGAAAATTTGTGATCGAAGCGCTTCCGGCAGTGCCCCAGCCGCTAATTGTGCTTGGACTATCAAAGCAGGCGTTATTCGTGCCGGTGGAGGCGGAAACATAGAGGAAAGGAATGGTCCCGGATGCCGCAGGTTTGGTAGGATCGTAGCCAAAGGTAACTACCGCACCGGTGGTTGGACGATCAAGGGGATTATCGGGGGTAGTGGGAGCAGTATTGGCATAGGTTTGCATCGAGCCAACGAAAGCGTCGCCAAAGGTGACCATCCGCAAATGGAACGGAGTCACATAGGTTCCCGTCGTCGCCACAAAAGTTCCGGATGTTGTTGCCGAATAAGGGCCGGTATCTCCCGAACTACTGGCATGTGGGCTCCAAACTTCAGGCACCATCCAAATATCTTCCTGGCCGACGGTTACGGTGCCGGTCACAGCGGGCGAAAAACACTGGCCCCAGACCCGTTGCAGGTAAGGTAAATTTTCAATTCCAAATACGGTATTGAACAGGTCCTGCTCCTTGGATGCAAAGGGGGTGGTAGTAGGGGAGGGATCAAGATTTTGGTAGATTGCTGTCGAATAATTGTCGTTATCCGCCTGGTCGATAATATTGGCTCCAATTTGGCGAATATGCCGGTCGGATTCGCTGTAGTAATAATCATTATAGGTTGAGACCACACCATTAAACGCACCTGTCCCGGTGGTATCGACCTTGCCTGGATTTTGGGCGATCGATCCAGCCAGGATACCGGCCTTCAGCAATTCAAAGAAATCGGGCTCTCTTGGTCCGGTCACCCCTGTTACCGCATTAACGGACGCAACCTGATCGAGCGTCATGATGGTGTTCGGCGAGCGGGGAGACGCCATCGGGCTGACTGTGGCCGTGTGATTGTAATTCCAGCACAAATTTGTCGCGTCCCATTCCAACCCAAAGCAGTCGAGGATGGCCTGATTCCTTTGGGCCAGAGTAGAAGCTCCGGGCATCGCGGCAATTGTTGCGGCAGAGTTAGGCCCCAAGTGACCGATCCAAGCCAGCTTGGCTAACGAAAATCGATGTTGTACGAGCGGATCTCCGGCCTTCACCGTGTAAGACGTGAATGTTCCAGTGTCCGAGTAATGCCTCACGGTGCCCGCATTGGCGAACCGGATGGTGGGAATATCCCGGTTGGGATTTGCTCCGCTCGGATTGGGCGTCGTGGCAGCTATCGCAGTCGATTCCGCATTACTGCGATAAGCAAAAACATTTCCACTCCCATTGCTGGCAGGAGCAGGACTGGGACCGCCGAATTCGGTTGCATTTTGAAGAGGTCGCCAAGAAGGAGCGGTGGTTGAGCGACTAAACGTCCCCAAGTAGGGTAGGGCAGTGGAATAGCCCGGCGTTGGTGTATTGAATCCCGTAGTCGCAGCAGCGTTGGCTGGGTCAACCTTGGCAAAGTAATTGATCAGGTCTTGACGGCTAAGGAAAGGGCTATCGGCAGTGCCAGTGGCGGTGTTGACGAAGAAAGTCAGGAGGCCGCTTGCCGTATAGGAACCGGTCGCAGTGAAGAAGGCATTATCATTGCCCGTTGAAACAGCTCCGGACGTGCCCATGCCGCCAAAACTCGCCCCACGCAAACGCACAAAAGGATCGATGAATCCGGCCTGCGCCGCAGTTGCAGTGAGTCCTGGTATGGAAGACAGGTCGGCGAATAGCGGGGACGTCCGGTTACCTTGCTTGATCAAATTGAGTGTTCCGAAATTGAGAGCGGAATCGAGATGGCCAGCCCAGTTTGCGTCAAGAAGCGCACCTTCGTCGTAAACCGCATAGGCATAGCGACCGAGAATCGGGGTCGTCGTGGTCAGACTAGTTTTGGGAAGAACCGATGCCGGTACAGGGCTTAGGCCGGTCAAGCTGACGCGACCGGCGCGGCTCATGTACACCCAATCCGGCGGGCTCGCGGTGAATGCCGGTGGAATTGTTGTGTTGGTGGACAACAAACAAATTTTGTTCCAGCGGGCCGCGGAGATATTTCGACCGTTCACGGAATTCACCGCACTGTTGGCCGCAGAGGCGTAATTGGTCAGCAGCGATGCATTCGGATACCACGCTGCGTTGGCAAAGGCGGTGTTGGGATAAAAGTCATACGGGTTGCCATCCTGCGAAGCGCGGCTGACGCGAAGCAACGTCTTCGGCAGCAACGTACCGGTGACACCCGTGCCGTATTGTGCGGAGGTGTATCCGAGATAAGCCGGCATTGCTGTCCAGTTTGTCGTGGGGATATAGCTCGGCGTGTAAGTGGAGAGAGTGCCCGTCTGCGCGACCGAACCCGCGATGATTTCCTGGCGCAGGTCATTGAGGATGTCCTGAATTCCTCCCTGCGCGACTTCCTGTGCCTGAATAGACTTGCTGTAGCTGGCGGTGGAAGTGCGATTCAGTTTAACGAATGATACAAACGAAACGAGAAGGATGGAAAGGAGGACGACGAAGGCGAGGACAATAATGAGTGCAACGCCATTGCGTGCACCTGAGCAGGAGGCGCGTCGCGCGGATAAGGAATGATTTGTTTTCACAGGTGAAAAAGTGGGGGGACGCAAGTTACACGGTACTTTCCCGGGAATGTCATGTCCCCGGAGCAAAAACAACAATGAGCTTCTTTCTCTGGCAAACAACGGAGGTAAACTAGTTCGAGGGAGTTGTCATCGGGAGCGGAATATGCCGTTCGAAAATTTGAACCCCGGAGCGAATGGCTGAAGGCAGCGCGAAGTAGGTGGCGGAAGTATTCATCGCATCGTTCCAATATTCGCTGGAAATGGGATAAGTAGCCGAGGTGGTGGTCCCGCTGAAGAAATTGTGGACTGCGGTCAGCTTGATTCCGGTGCCGGCCTTTGCCCGTTTGTAAGAGGCGTCACTCATCACGGCCATCGAAACGATGAGTACCCGGGTGTTGGTAGTGGCGCCTGGGTTCGAGTAATTGTAGGTATACGTCGTCTGCATCGTACCTGTGCCGTCCATGAACTGGTAATTGAAGCCGATAACCCCGGTGGCGACTGTTTCCGTCTGGACGTTTACGTTCGTGAGTTGCGCCAGCATGTTCGTCACGCCGATCGTGGGAGTGATTCTCGTCACTGCGAAATTCGAACCATAGCTGAGGCGCTGCAGAGTAGAGCTGGTGTCGGTAACCCAGTTGAGTTTGTACTGCACGAGAGAAATGGCGCGTGTATCCATCGTTGCGGCCGCACCAGTGTAGCTCTGCACGTTGGAGTAGAATGCGCACGCGGTCGAATTGGCCGTACTGCCATTGAACGCAGCGAGGTCGCGGCGCATGACCATCATTTGCACGTCACGGTCGAGAAGATTCAGCATCACGCGTGCTTTCGTATTGTTGTCGACAGCCCCGAGCCCGCTCGACCACGCCGCCGTGACGAAGCTCATCACCGTTGCCACCCCCACCATGATGAGGCTCAGGATCGACATGGCGACGAGCAACTCTGCCAGGGTGAATCCCTGCGACTGCGAACGGGAGAGGCGATGGGTCATGGTAATGCGAAGGTGCTTGTTACCTCGAAATGCCCGACAGCACTCGAGGAGGGATTGGCGGCCTGCGGAGGCCAGAATAGACAAAGGTAAACGGATGAATTCCCTGGGCTGGTCGTGGGGACATAACCAGTCACGGGAGTAACTCGGTTAACCTGATAGTACAAACCGAAGCGGGCGTTTGCCTGGTTCGTCGTCATCCCATCCCAGCTCAGATACACCGGAGTGCTAGCAAGATTGCTTGCCGACGTGTTTGTGATATAGGGAATCGGGAAATTAGGCTGGGGAAACGAACCGCCTGTATAGTAAGCCGTAGGCACCGCGCGCATCGTCGAGCAGATGCTTTCTGCAATTGTCGCGGCTTGAAGCTGTTCCTTGGAATCGCGATTGCCCTGCAAGCCGACGCTCAAGAGTCCAATCATGGCGATGGCGGCGATCGACATCACACCTAAGGCAAGCACAACCTCAACCAAGCTAAAGGCTCGTATGGTTTTTGGGTTACGCACTTTTGTCCTCACTTACACCGCTCACTATGATCGCAACCTAACCTACAAGCAATCAAAAAAATGCCATTTTATCACACATTTAAAATTATTTTTGCCCCAGGCGGTGCTTTAAAAAATCGGTTTGCACACGGAGAATCGGCCTTCTGGCTTTTATGATCCAGCTTTTTTTGCATCATGATTTTCATCAAAAATAAAGCATGTCATGACGGGCAACTCTGCAAGCGGATTCTTCAAATCTCCCGACGCAATCTCTATTTTTGTAGGTGCACGCAACTAAAAATTCTGCGAGAGCGATAAAATCGCGTCCGACAAGCAGATTTTGACCAAAGACCTAGCTCACGTTTGGCAAAGGAGTTAGCGCTAAAAAAGAGAAATAATTGGAGTCATAGCTAGCTAAAAGATATTTTTAACGAACGACTTGCAATCTGTCGCTTCTCTGTTTTGTTAACGTGTCGCTAGTATCTGGCTCACAGACAACGAAGAAAATTTAAAAAAAGCTTCTCTTTCTAAACAAATCGTAATAAAGTATCACGCATCTCCATTGGATTGAGAGCTAACATTTCTGAATTAGACAAATGAGGCAGCGTTTTACTACTCCAAACAAATTTATGGCAAACTCCCTGATCGCTAAGGCCCTTATCTTCACCGCTGGCTCCGCTTTGTTGTTCTCTGTGCCAGCATACGGCGCTACTGATACTTGGACCGGGGCTGCAGACGGGGGAACTGTCACGAACGCTGGCAACTGGTCGACTGCCGCTCTTCCCACGACGACAGATGAAGCGGTTTTCGATAATTCGGTGGCGACTCCCTCCCCCACAGGCACCTTTACGGCCAATCAGACGTGGGGTGATTGGATCATCAACTCAAATGCGTTGAGTAACACAGGTACCTCGACTGCGGCTTTTGTTGGAAACGCCACACGCACGCTTACTTTAAGCGGCGGCGGCGGAAGCTCCGCGGCAATTGCGAACGGCGGTGCTACGGGCGATCTTTTGCTCCTTGGTAACAACATCACGACCGGGACGACGGGTATTGCCAGCAATGTTGTCCTGGCGTTTGCCACCAGCGGAAATATCGATGTCGTCAAAGGCGGCTTGCTCCTTAGGGGGGCCGTTCAGGCTTCGGGACAAACGCTGACAAAAACGGGTGCAGGCGACTTGGAATTTGCAGCATCTAATAGTGCAGCCGCGCTCGTGGTCAAGAATGGGACGGTGTACTCAACCGTTGCGGGCGGCGCAGGCAGCGGCCTGATTACTTTGGGTGATACGACCGGAACGAACAGTGTGGGCTTTTCCTTTTATAATGCCGGCACTACGTTCACAAATAACTTTTTGATTCAGGCGGGCAATACGGGAACTGCCACTCTTGGCGATACTAACCACGAAATTGGTGGTGGCGGCGTGTCGGGGAATAACATTTTTTCGGGGAATATCGCGCTGAACAATACACTGACGCTCATTCACCAAAGAGCCAGTCGCACCACGACGTTTTCGGGTGTGATTACTGGGTCAAACACTTTGCAGCTGACTGGCTCGTCCGGTCAACTTAATGTTACAGGCGCAAGTTCGTCCAGTCTGACTGGCACCGTTGTTTTAGTGAGTAATACTGGCAATCTTGTCATCGGCTTTGGACAAGGAAGTTTGGGCAGCGGTAAAATTGTTACGAATTCAAACACTAATACGACTCTGCAGTGGCTATCAGGCAACACAGAAGATATCTCCAGTCGCTTGCAGGCATTGAGCGGCAGCGCGGCGCTGACTTTGGATGTCGTAGGAAACAATGTCACTTTTGGCACAGCGAACGGTTTGGCTGGTGGTTCAGGCTCTGTATATACAATTAATGGGTCGACCGGCACATTGACGCTCGCGGCCGCTAATAGTTTTGCGGGTACCTTCCAAGTTGCAAGTGGTGCAGCTTTACTTAAAGATACGAATGCGTTGCAGAATGCTTCTGTCACCATAGGCCTTGCTAACGGAATCCTGTTTGACTCATCTGTCGGTAGCCATGCCTTCACGTTTGGTTCGTTGGCTGGTTCCAAGGGCCTTGTTCTGGCTGATAATGCCAGTAATGGGATTCAGCTCACGGCTGGCGGTAATAATGCAAATACGGCCTACACAGGCACCTTGAGTGGGGCTGGCGGACTAACCAAGACAGGCTCGGGCGTCTTGACGATGACAGCTCCCAATACTTACACGGGCACGACTAGCATCAATGGCGGTAAGCTTTTGGTCAATGCAGCTGAAAATGCAGGCGTATCTGGTCCGCTTGGTAATGGCGGAGTAATCACTTTCGGTGGCGGCACACTTCAGTATTCCGCGTCCAATACCTTTGACTACTCGTCACGTTTTAGCACAGCCGCCGGCCAACAGTACTCCGTCGATACCAATAGTAAGACCGTGACTTGGGCGTCCGCTTTGACCAGTTCTGGCGGATCGCTTACCAAGAGTAACACGGGCACGTTGATCTTGACCGGTGCCAACACGTTCAACGGCGGTGTTAATCTCAACAGCGGTGTCCTTAATGTTGGCGTGGCCGAGGTTGCCGGTGTTAGCGGACCTTTGGGTCAGACCGGAACCATTGTATTTAATGGTGGCACATTGCAGTACTCCGCTGCAAACCAGTTTGATTACTCCAACCGATTCAGCACGGCGGGCAGTCAGTCGTTTAACGTCGATACGAATGCACAGACGGTGACTTGGGGCACGGGTCTGGTCAGTAGCGGTGGCACGCTTGTGAAGTCAGGCACCGGAACGTTGGTCCTTTCTGGCTCGGGTAGCACCTATAATGGTGGCACCACGGTTTCCGCGGGTACCATTCGCATGAGCGGCGCAGGCACGCTCGGTAATACTCACGCCACCCTGACTCTCAGCGGTGCCACGACGGAATTGGATCTGAACGGCACCAACCAGTCGGTTGGCGGATTGTTCGGTACCGGTACGGTTACCAACATCAATGCAGGTTCCTTCAACACTTTAACTTTGGGCAACGCGGATACTTCCGGCAGTTTTACCGGCTTCATCACAAATGGCACCGGAACCGTAGCAATCGACAAGGAAGGCGAGGGCACTATGGTGCTTGGTGCGTCCAGCACATACACGGGAGGCACGACGATAAATGGTGGTACCGTTATTGACGCTGCAGGAACTGGATTGGGTGTGGGGGCATTAAAGTTCGGCGCTTTCAGCGACGGAAATCTTTTACTTAAAGACGTGGGTCTCACGGTGACGGATCTGACTTCGGATCCTACAATTATTTCAGCCAATATCCAGATGCTGAATGGTACTGCTACTCGCGCCCTAACCGTCAACACGGTTAATACCGATACTTATGGTGGCACATTGCAGAATGGTTCTGGAACATTGAGTTTGGTCAAGAGCGGTACCGGCACGTTGGTTCTTACTGGCAACAATACTTATACCGGTGCCACGACCATTAATGTTGGCGGCGGTCTTATGATCGGCAATGGCGGCACTTCGGGTTCAATCATCACCACATCGACGCTGACTAACAGCGGTAACCTGATTGTCAATCGTTCCGATACCGTCACGGAAAGCACAGGAATCGCCACGACCGGCCTCAACGGCACGGGCACCTTTACCCAGGCGGGTTCTGGTACGACGATCTTGGATTTGGCCAACACCTACTCAGGCGGTACTGCGATCACTGCCGGCACTCTACAGCTTAGCGGCGCAGGCACATTGGGTTCGACTACTGGAGCCTTGCTGGATAACGGGGTTTTCGACCTCAATTCCAAGAACCAGTCCATTGGCCAATTGACCGGCTCGGGCACCATCTTAAATAGTGCCTCTTCGACGTTGTCGCTGCTCACGTCGAACACCGCCGTTAGCGGTACCTTCACCGGCGTCATTGAGGATAACGGTGGGTCGGGTGGTCAGGTTGCCTTGACGAAAACAGGCACCAGCACACTCACCTTGACGGGCGCGAATACTTATACCGGTACAACAACCAAGAGCGCGGGTGCCATCCAGCTCGGTAACGGTGGAACCAGTGGTTCGCTTTCGACGAGCAGCAACTTCACGGGTGACGGTACCCTGATCATCAATCGTTCCAATGCCGTTGCGCAGGGAGTGGACTTCACGGCAACCGGAATTGGTGGCAATGGCGGATTTATCCAGGCAGGTTCTGGAACCACGACACTTTCTTCCGTCAATACCTACACGGGAGTGACTGCGGTCAACGCAGGCGCACTTAATGTCACCGGCGTCACCATTCTATCGGGTAATGTAAATGTTGCGAATGGCGCTACGTTAATGGGCACAGGTAATATCGGTAACACCAGCGTCGCTGCCGGCGGTTCGATTGGTCTGCAGAATGGCTCGGTCGGGACCCTGACGGTTCACGGTTTGACCGTGGGTGCAGCTGCTCTCACCTTCGATATTGGTTCCTCGTTGGGTTCTATTGATAGCATTAACGACATCGGCAATCTCGCTATCACTTCCGGTACCACAACGATCTCGATCGGTAATGCCACAGGCGTCTCTACTCTGGCGACCGGTACGTATACGCTCATTGGGTACTCCGGTACGCTCTCTGGTTCTGGAAGCCTGAATTTGTTGACCACCACACTGGACGGAAACAACCTTGCCATCAATACAGCCACTCCTGGCGCTGTCTACCTGATCGTGACGAGTGGCGGCGGTACCACGGGTACAACCTACACGCTGAGCACGGTGGCGGCGAACAGCCGCATCATGAGCGGCCAATCGACAGCGATCACGACGACGGTGACGAACACGGGGACGGGCTCGGCGGACACGCTGGCGTATGCGCTGGGTGCATCGGGCACGACGGTCTCGGGTGCATCGACGACGGGGACGCTGGCGCAGGGTGCGACGGGGACGAACACGCTGCAAACGTTCTCGGACACGACGGCGGGGTCGCACACGATCACGCCGACGGGCACGTTCACGAACGGGACGATCGGCGGACCGGCGACGCAAACGGGGACGACGACGACGGCGTCGGTGGCGGTGTTGAACAACCGGACGGTCAATGCGAGTTCGGTGAACCTGGGGCGGGTGTTGGTGGGCAACACGACGGGCTCGCAAACGACGACGCTGTCGTCTGCGACGCTGCAGGACACGTCGCTGACGCGGACGACGCTGGGAGCGGGCGCGCAAAATGTTTCGACGGGCACGGGCACGGTGACGCTGGCGGGCGGTTCGGCCTATCAATACGGCAACGCCAACGATACGACGAACTCGACGACGCGGTCGGTGACGGGCGTGTTCGGGACGGCGGGGACGCAAAGCGGGACGGTATCGCTGACGCAAAGCGGGGAAGGCCTGACGGGTGAAGCGGTCAACTCGATCGGCCTGGGCTACACGGTGGACGCGGTGAACCAGCGGAGTTTCAGCGGGACGGGCACGCTGGCGTTGGGGCGGTTCCTGCAAACGAGTTCTCCGACGGGTTCGGTGACGGTGTCGAGTTCGGGGCTGCACGATGTGACGGGCGACGCGACGGTGGGCGGGTTCTCGAGCGTCAACGGCCTGACGCTGACGACGGCGAACGCGACGAACTATAACGGTGCGAGCGCGACGCAAACCGGCACGTATTCGGTGGGCGGGACGGCCACGAGCGTGGGCAGCTTCACGGGCACGTCGACGGCGGCGGTGACGGCGGAACTGGGCTCGATCGGCAACCTCAACCAGGTGATCACGGGCGACGCGGTGAACCAGCGGAGCTTTTCGGCGAGCCCGAACCCGGTGGCGTTGGGCCGGTTCCTGATCACCTCCTCTCCGACCGGCTCGACCACGGTGTCGAGCACGGGGCTGCATGACGTGACGGGCGATGCGAGCCTGGGCAACTTCTCGGGCGTCAACGGCCTTTCGCTGACGACGGCCAGCGCGACGAACTACAACGGGGCGACCTCGACGCAAACGGCGAACTACACGGTGGGCGGGACGGCCTCGAGTGCGGGCAGCTTCACCGGCACGTTCTCCTCCGGCGTGACGGCGGAACTGGGTTCCATCGGCAACGTCAACATCGGCGTGACGGGTGACGCGGTGAACCAGCGGAGCTTCTCGACGGGCGGCACGCCGATCACGCTGGGCCGGTACCTGATCGGCGGCGCGCCGACGGGCACGGTGACGGTGAGCAGCACGGGGTTGCATGATGTGACGGGCGACGCGAGCCTGGGCAACTTCAGCAACGTGGGGGGCCTGACGCTGACGACGACGGACTCGACGAACTTCAACGGGGCGACCTCGACGCAAACGGCGACGTATGTGCTGGGCGGGACGCAAACGGCGGGCACGACGACGGGCACGTTCAGCTCGGCGGTGACGGCGGAACTGGGTTCCATCGGCAACATCAACATCGCCTACTCCTCGGACGCGGTGAACCAGCGGACGTTCTCGGCCACGCCGAACCCGATCGCGCTGGGCCGGTTCATTGCCGCGGCGCCGACGGGTTCGACCACGGTGAGCAGCACGGGGCTGCACGACACGACGGCGGATGCGAGCCTCAACGGGTTCTCGGGCGTCAACGGGCTCAACCTGACCACGACGGACTCGACGGTGTTCAACGGAGCGACCTCGACGCAAACGGCGGGGTTCACGGTGGGCGGCACGGCCGCGAGCGCGGGCAGCTTCAGCGGCACGTTCACCTCCACGGTGAACGCGGAACTGGGCAGCATTGCGCCGGTCAACGTGGCGGTCACGGGCGACGCGGTGAACAAGCGGGTCGTCACCGACGGGGCGACGACGGACCTCGGGTTGCTGCACAGCGGCGCGGCGGTGAGCGCGACTTCCAGTGCGTTCACGACGAGCGGCAGCCACGACACGACGACGGACGTCACGGTGGCGGCGGGCAGCGGCACGGACGGCAACGGCGTCACCTTGAGCGGGGGCCCGACCGCGTTCACGGGCACGACCAGTTCCGACACGCGGACGTTCGGCGGCACGATCACCAATAACGCGGGCGGCACGACGACGGGCAACTTCGGCCTGGGTGTGGCGGGAGAAGGGTTGGCGGGAGAAGGCACCTACACCGACGTCAACGTGGGCTACACCTCGTTTGTCTACAGCGGCCAGGGCGTGTGGAACACCAACGGGGGCGGCAGCTGGGGAGCGGTGCAGCTCAATCCGACGAACTGGACGGCCAACGGCGGCACGCCCGGATTGGATGCGAACTTCACCAACACCGACAGCGCGAGCTTCGGGTCCGTTCTTTCCAGCGGCACGGGCACAGTCACGCTCGACGGGGACAACCCCAGCCTGAACGCGATCACGTTCAACAACAGCAACGCGAGCTACGTCATCGCGCAGGGCACGGGCACGGGCAGCATCACGCTCAAGGGCAACGGCGGCAACGCCACGGTGACGGACCTGGCGGGCAGCCACGAGATCAGCGCGCCGATCAACCTGGCGACGAGCACCGACATCAACGTGGCCACGGGCCAGCAGTTGACGGTGTCGGGCACGGTGTCGGGTTCCGGCGCCCTTAACCACATCGGCAACGGCACGACGATCCTGACGGGCAGCAACAACTACGCGGGCGGCACCTCGGTGACGGCGGGCACGCTGCGGTTGAGCAACGGCAGCGGCTCGGCCACGGGCAACGGTGCGCTAAACGTGGGCGCCGGAGCGACCCTCGCGGGCACGGGTTCGAGCAACGGCACCGGGTTCACCATCAGCGGCAACGGCACGACCCGCGCGACGGTGCTCGTCGGCCACGACACGACCAGCGACACGAACACGACCGGCGTGACCACGCTGACCGGCAGCGGCGCCTCAAGCATCGGCTCGGCCAACCTGGTGTTCAACCTCAACACCACCGTGGCGGGACAAGGCACGCAACTGGCGGTCGGCAACACCCAGATCACGTTCAACTCGGTCGGCTCGCTCAAGCCGCAATTGAGCCTGAACCTCGAGGGCAACACGTTCATCTCGGCCTACACCGGCTACACGCTCATCGCCGGCACGAGCACGACCAGCATCGACGGACTCGGGTTCACCAGCGGCCAGTTCGCCGGGTTGCAGACGTTCGTCAACGCCCTCGGCCAGAACCAGATCAAGACCACGGGAGTCGGCGCCTTGACATTGTCGTTCAACGACCCGTTCGCCGCCGCCACCTACGCCCCCTCCTACCTGTTCCTCAAGAACACCGGCGGCGTCGACGAAATCGACGTCGAAGTCGTCCCCGAACCCAGCACCTACGCGTTGATCCTCGGCGGCCTCGCGTTGCTCGTGTTGTGGCAGCGCCGCAAGAGCAAGCAGAGCTAAATTATCGCACGAACCCTGCGTCTTTTAAAAGGCGCAGGGAAAGTAAACCAAGCTTCAATGCGTGTGGTGAATTTGCCTGATTGTTATTTCATCTCATCGAGATAACCGGGATGTTTTAAACCAGATTCCATCCTGCGAAAAAAGCAGACTGGAATTTGCAATCAAAAGGTTCTATATAGAAGAATTCGTATTTTATCGAAGTATCTGAAACAAGTCGGTCTAAGCCGTGTTAAGAATATCATTATGAATAAGTTTCTTCTTTGTCTCACTGTTGGAACAATGCTTGCCAGCCCGACTATGGTACTGGCCCAGGATACGCCGGCTCCCGCTCCAGCCGAAACGCCTGCGGCTTCCGAAGCAGCTCCAACCGCACCTGCGGCGATCACTCCTCCGCCCGCTGCTGCGGCCAATGCTCGTCCCACTATTACACCAGATGAAAAAAAACAGGTCGCCAAGGCCCGCACTGACGCGCTGAAAAACAATCCTAGTTTGGTTGCCGAAGACAAGGAAATCAAAGACAAGCAGAAAGACCTGCAAAAGAAAGTCGATGCTGCTGCTGCTGCTTCCGACCCCGCGATAGCTGCGATTCTTGCCAAGATGGAAGCGGCGCATCCGACTCCCATGGCCAAACCCGATGCCAAGAAGGACAAAACAGCGGGCAAGGATAAAACCGCAGCGAAGGACAAGACTGCGACGAAAGATCAAACGGCGAAAGACAAGACTGCCAAGGACAAAACTACAAAAGACAAGACGGCAAAGAAAGCCGCCAAAGATGCAACGACCGGTACTACGACTCCTCCGGTCACCAACTAAGTTATTGTATCGCCAGTTCTGTATAGCTTTTCATGGCTATGCGAAACAGTATTTCTGGAACGTTTCCTGAGGCGCTAAGAAAATTTCTTGAGCTAATCTTCTCAAGTCATCTAGTCGAGCAGCTTGTTGCTCGACTTAAGGCCATTATCGAAAAGTCGCAGGGGATTTTAAGAGAACCGGAGTGGTCTTCGGGAAGGGGAAATCTTCTAAGCTGGCGCACATTTTGTCAAATTGCGGACGAATGGTTTCCGCTGCTTTCGGCGGCGTGATCCCCTTGGCGGCACAAATCGTGTCCATCTCGGCCCACATGGCGCGAATCTCGCCGAAATGATTGTTACGTCCCCGCGAGGCGAACTCCGCACCGTAAAGGAGCCCGGTCGTATGATCATCCGGTGCCGCGTCATCCAAACCCATAGCGCGGCGTAAATACCAGTCTTTCTGCCCGGGAGCGCCCCAACCATCGAGTGCACTGGTCGCACGTTGTAGCGCGGAGAGGGAAGCTCCACGGATGTCCGGGGACATGCGTGCATCGCCCGCATAAAGCTGGGCTGCATCACGTATTTGACGAAGAGTCGCAAGGCTTTGCGCATCCAACCCAGCGGACCCACCTTCACCTGCCGCAGGAATGGCAGAAAGCAAGGGGGCAAAAGGATCAGCCAGATCATCCGCCGTACCGGATTTGCCATCGGGGCCATTGGGGCCAAAGCTTACAAACTGCAAGGCACGATCTAGTCCAAGACGATTGCCTTGGATGGCTCGCAGGCCGATGCAAACGAGATCTACGCCGGCAGGACTGGTAATATCCTTGCCGCTAGCCGTCCGACGGAACGCTTCTGCGAACTGCGCAAGGGCATCCTTGGGTTTACCGGTGAAGAGATACGTCATAGCGCGCAGCCGGGAGGCAGCGGCGTCGTCGCCAGCTTGCTGACGCATCGCGGCGAAGGCCGTTTCGCGCTCGGGCTGCGAAGGATAACCGACCGCATCCATGGGATTGACCTGTCCTCCGGTTGGACCCGTTAATTGAAAATTAATGAACTGGTTGGCCCGGTCAATCTTGCCATCTTGTGCGCTAAGAATATTGGCAGTGAGCGCAACAGCCTGGTCAAAGCTGAGCAGGGATGGTGCGCCGTCCAGGCAAAGATGGGCAGCCTTGGCTGCGCCGGCGAAATCCCCTTTTTTCGCGATGATCGTCGCGATACTCATCTGGGCATCGAACCATCGGTTGGCGAATTCTGGGTGAGCGCTGATCGCCTCTTCGTAAAGATGCAAGGAGTCATCCAGCTTACCCGCCGTCTTGGCCACCTGCGCTTGTTTAAACAGATCGTCAGCCGGGTGCGCCGCACCGCCCCATTGCATGGAGGCGCTCACCAGAAACAAGATAAATCCGATTTTTTTCATTGGGCGGCGGGATCGGAAGGATTCGAGTCTTCACGGGCGAGGATCTGCATGCCCTCGATGGACAAGGTCACAGGAGCGGTGGCTTCACCCGATATGATAATTTCGCCTAAGCGATCGCTTTGGAATTGGGGGGATTGAGCAAGCAGATCGTTGATCAGCATGTCGACGCGCTGGTAATCGGCGGTGAGGCCAAGATCGTTCAAAATTGGAATGCGCGCGGTGGTTGTTGGAGGTGAAAATTCCGGTGTATCGCGGAGTTGCGCATAAAGTTCCTTGGGCGTTTCGCCGCTTTCTACCTTAATCCAAAACGAAATTGCCTCATAGCCGTTGAGGTCATGCAGCTTGTAATTCGTCTTGAGGTGGACGGTCCAAGGTCCTTTTTTAACCTCGATCCGAATCGCAGCGATAGGGTGCCCATGTCCGCTCGGCCGAGGAATACCGAAAGGCGTGATCGTGACATCGCCTTCGACGGAACCGGCGTCAGCGGGTTTTTTCGCGACGGCGTCCCAAACCATATTATCCATCGTTTGCGTATAGACCCCGAGAACGCCGACCGCACCGCGATGACTGCCATCGGCATACGTGGCGGTGACGCCCATGGCGATATGCCCGGGCCATGCGCCGCGCCAATCGCCACTGTTTTCTTTGGGCGTGGCGCGTACAGGATTGAAAGCGAAATCGAAACCGTAAAGTCCGTCTCCGGCAGCGCCATCGTGGTGCTGGCCATCATCGAACAACTGCGTTTGGGGGGAACCTCCGCACCGACTCAAGTCGATAGTGACAGATGTCGGAGGCGTAGGCTTGAGTGGAAGTCGCGCCGTCACTACCAATTCGTGCACGTGGTATAGAGCCGCGGGATCGGGGGTATCCTTGAGCAGGGACTTGGCCGCATCGATCGTTTTGTCCTTGGAGGAAGCGAAAGTCGAAAAAGCAGTCGCCAAATCTTTCCATTGGTTCTGCTCGCGAGCGTTCACTTCGAGGGCAGAAGGCGTGAACTCGACCACGGGCACATCCTCGGGAACACGACCGATGGACAGAGCGCCATTGGTAACGGCATAGAAAACGGTGCCGTTTGCATTGGGGCGGATGACTGCGCCTTCCTTGACCAGGGAACTCACTGGTAGTCCGTCGCTGGCGGTTTGAGTAGTGGCCATTTCATCGCTGGAAACGACCAAGCCCAATTTCGTGGGATCGTAGAGATAAAGATTAGTGATATCGGCGCTTGGTCCACATGCAAGGCCAACGCTATACCAACCGTCCACGCCGGGCATGGCAAGAGGCTTGGCGTCGAAAGCGAGGCCCGATGAACCCGTGTCCTGGATGCGATTCACGCCGCCATCGAGAGTAGTCAGATAGGCCAACGGCGGTTTGCGGTAAAAGGTTGGCGCGGAGACGAGGTCGGTCGGAGCGACATCGCGGACCACTTCGGCCAAATACTCGCCGATAGTTGTGCATGAATAGACGCACTGGATGTCATGTTGCTTTTCGGTCGAGCCAAAAAGGAATATCTTGCGCAGGTTTCCTTCCGCGCCGAACAGACGGGTGAAGCGATAGTCGGTGTTCACAATGTCCCAGGTTTTTCCGATGTCCTGTGTACGTGAAATGCCGGTGGTCGCGGCGCCATGCACGGCCAGCAACGTCTGGCGAGAAGGATCGCCGCCGTAGACGAGGAGACTAACGACCGTGTCCGAAGCCATGCCGGTGGCCTTGGTGCCTATCTGGCGAAATGTTTTTCCTTGGTCGGTCGTTGCCCAAACTCCCTTTGTCTTGCTGGCGAGATAGAAGGTATCTGGCAGGACGGGATCGAAGGCCACGCTGAGGATTGGGCCGACTTTTTCAGCGGTCGCTTCCGCTAGAGTCGACCAAGTTTTTCCATAATCGTTGGTCAAATGCACTCCAGTTGCCGTGGCGAGAACGGCGCGACGGTTCATCGACGGATGCGTATAGACACCGAGAACCTGATCGAAATCGGTGCTCGGGTTCCACGTTAGTTGGAGCGGCGGGTACTGGTTGGTATCACGATACAAGATGGGTGGAGTGGGACGCGGTGGGTGGACATGTTTTGCTTTTCCAGCCGGTTTTGCCTGAGCGGCTGCGGTCGCCACTTCCGCCGGGACTGCGCCGCCACCCGTTGCTGCTTCCGCAGGCACAGCCGATTCTACGGGCGTGGCCGATGGTGGATTGTCCGCCATGACCAGCAGGGTCGCGGACATCGCAAGAAATCCGGCGGTGTGGAGGAAAGGGAAGCGGGGAATCACGGAGCGGAAGCGGTCGGTTGGCCCAAAATGGTGTGAGCGGCGAGATACCCGGGATCTCCCGGATTTTGTCCGATGATTGGCTGGAGGCCTTTGTCACCGATCACGGCGAAACCGACGCCCGCGCCGCTATCTTCCAGCGTAGCGTGCTCGTTGATGGCGCGCCGGTTGTCCCAATCGGCGGTGACTTGCCCGCCGGGAGGGAAAATGGGGACGTCCGCATCGGCAGCGGTCCGGTCGCTGCGGGGATCGAGCTTCCGCGTGGGCAAGCCGCTGTAGAGCTTCTCGAAAATCTCCACAGTTTCCTTGCCGCTGGCTTTCCAAATGGTGTCGTCGCTAATGGGGGCAGGGGTGGTGGCTGGACCAGGCGACTTGGGCGGAATGATCTTGGTCCACCGGACAATCCAAAGCGGCGTCTGCTGCGCGGCCCAGTTGAAGGCTTCCAGCAAATTGATTGTGCCGTTGTGATCAGTGTCGGCACGTTTCGATTCAAGACCTCGCAGGAAAAACTCAGCGAAGACTGGTTCGTTCGTTTCCGTGGGGCTCGTCGCAGCGAGATTCACCCGGCCCGGCGCGGAGAGAGTTTTAAGAAAATCGCCGGAACTGGCGCTGAAATTGAGAATGACTTGGTTGCGCGCGGGAAAACTTTTCAGCATATCGGCAAGTTGCCCCGGTTCGAGATCGGGGCCGGCGAGAGTCAGTCGCGGGGCATCGCCCTTGTTTTCACCATGGCCGACGATGAAGAGAATCAATTGGTCTTGCGGCTGGGCGGTAGTGGCGAATTTCGCGATGGCGGCCGAGATGGCTTCTGTGGTCGCATTGTCTCCCAGCAGCGAAGTGATGTGGGCGGTGGGAACGTGCGCGGTTGTGGTCAGGTAAGTCTGAAAGCGAGGAAGCCAATCGGCATACCATTTGCCATAAGGCCCGTCGCCGCCGATTCCGCCGATGAGCACGGCATAGCTTTGCCCGGGAGCGGCGGATGCCGCAGTGTCCGTCTGCGCGATGGCTATACCCAGCAGGAGAAGCAGGCCGAAAACTCCTGCGGCAATAGAGCGGCGCGCGCCCGAAAGTGCGATCATCATATACGAGCGAAGACCTTAGTGGCTAAGAAAGTAGACGATGATGTTAATACCCATCTTGATCGCCGACATGTTTTTTTCCATGCTCCAGAATCGGCACATCCAGCCGCAGTGAATGTCGCCGGAACTAAGCCACGTCATGATGCGCCCGGTGCCCGGCTCGAAAAGTCCATGTGCGCCGTGAGGAACACCCTGCAACTCGGGGCAACCCGTCGGGAAGTCGAAGTAGCAATGGAAGATCTCATGGTCGTACGGAATCTTCCGTAGGGGATTGTCCGGATAGAGCTTGTTGACCAGTTTGCTGTAGCACTGGAAAAACGCGTCGGTATCGTTGCCGCCGCCGGTGCCCATGCAATCGTCGGCGAGGATGAAGCCGCCGCGATCGAGAAACTCACGAAAGTTCTTTTCTTCATTGTCCGGTAGGCGAAATGCGCCGCCCGCTGTCATAAAGACGAAAGGATTCAGGCACATGTCGTCGAAGTCCGACAGCCGGACGATCTTTGGTTCCATGCTGACGTTGACGTTAGTCAACTCCTTTAGTTGCCGACGCAGGATCGAATCGCCCTGCGGACTGATGTCCCAATGTTTGCCCGTGCCATCGACCGTGCTGAAAAGCAGCCGCGGGAAAACAAACTTGCCGGTTTCATCGGCCTTGTCTGCGCGGGCCGTCATGCTGCTGAGATAATTCATGAACGTGCTGACGAAGAAAGAACTCATCAGCATGCCGCCGGTTGTTTTCGCGCCTTTCTGAAGAAAGCGGCGGCGGCTCAATTCCTCAATTTTTTCCAGACCGCCCGCCAGGATGTCCTGATTGCGCGCTGCATCGGGATGGGAAAGAAACCGCGGCGTGATTGTGTCGATCACGTCGATGCGCTTATTGCAGTCGCTGCAATTGGAAGTGGGACAACCCGGATCGCGCTGAAGCGCGGGACGGTAGGCGGGATTCGGATTGGGCATATTCATGGGCGTTAAACCTTGTTCCTTAACAATACCTTAAATTGGGGCTTTCTCAATCTTCACTGCAGTGGCAAGTGCTTGATCCAAGGATAAATTATAAACGCTGGAAGCGGCGGAAAGTTTTTATTATTCCTAGGAAAGGTTGCTCCGGCGTCGGACGATCCATTCGGCAATCATTAAGCCGAAGACCAAAATGAAGAGCGCGGGTGAATCCCCCAACTCCTTGTCCTCCGGCTTGATACCGGACATCTTCTCGGCCGCGACACTTTTGGCTATTTCGTCGGGGAGTTGGTTTGCTTCGTTGAAGCTGTAATAACGGCCATGGGCGATCTTGGCCATGTCCTTCAACGCGTCCTCCTTGAGCCCGACATTCGCCGACTCGACCATCGGCTCGGACACACGGAAATCGACCTCAACCGGCTTGACATCCGCACCTTCGACACGGACCGACACGCGGTAATCGCCCTCATCTTGCGGCACGTAGGGTGCCTGATAAACGCCCTCTTCCGACAGGATCCAGTCCATCGTCACGTCCTCGTGATTGCCCAGCGGATCGGTGACGGTGGCGATTACATTGGCGTCGTCGATCGGATGCAAGTCTTTCGCCAACGCGGTTGCGCGCAGAATGACCGGTTTGGTCGGAGCATAAACGTCACTGTCCGTTTCGGCGGTGAGTTGTTCTTTTGCACCGACCGCGAGCCAGCGCACCAGTTGGCGCCAAAACTTTTCGTAGAATTCGACCGTCGATGGCACCGATACCCGCCAGTACCACGAGCCGCCGGAGGTGAAGGCCGCCACCCGCCCTTCACCAAAATTCTGCACGGCCAGCACAGGCTTATTGTCCGGTTCATGCGTGAGCAACGACATCGCTCCCGGCTTGATCCCGGCGACCGGCGTGAGGCCGACGAGCGGCGGGGCCTGGCTCCAAAGCACGCGGTTCGCTTCGCGGTCGAGCGAGAGCTGCATGACCGGATGGGCTACGATGCCTTGCATGACTTTCGCCTTGTACTGTTCATCGGAGTAAGCGCCGTCCTTGGCTGTGATCTGCATCGGTAGCATATCCGCGACGGGCGTGTTGGCGTAATTACCGAGCCCAAACGAGTTGACGCCGCCGAGCATGATGAGGCCGCCGCCGCGCGTGCTGACGAAATCGCGAAGCATCTTCAACTGATCCGGCGAGAAATAACCGGTCTCGATGTCACCGAGAATGATTGCCTGAAATGCGTTGAGTTGCTCTGGCGTGGTGGGAAAGCCCTTCGACAGGAACGCTTCGCTATCATTCGCGCCCTGGACGTAGAAGCGTTTGTCGCCGATCCGCAGAAGGCCGACCAGGCGGAAATCGGGATCATTATATAAGGCGCGGCGCAGGAAGCGGTATTCGAGACGAGGGCTGCCTTCGACATAGAGCACGGGCAGGCGATCATCGCGAATTTCCACATCGAAATCGCGCTTGTTGTTGGTTGTGTTCTTCTCGTCCTTTCCGGGTGGAATGGACACGGTGTAGGTGGCCTTGCCTTCCAGGTCGGGAGTGAAGACCATCTTGATCTGCTCCAAGTCGGTGTCCGCGCTCGGAACCACTTTGCGCGTGGCCATCACGGTCTGACCGCGGCTGATGGTCATGTCGAAAGGGTCCTTGTATCCGGCATGTCGGACGGTGATCTGGACTTCGATCTCTGAGTCGCGACGCACGCGTTTGGGAGCAACGACGCTCACTACCTCATAATCGTTGGGCGGATTTGGATTGCCGACGCCTACGGTATATAATGGTACGCCGCGAGCTGCGAGCACCTGCGCCGCGTCCGCCGTTGTGCCGCCCATGTTGCGACCACCATCCGAGATGAGCACCACTGCCGCCAGTGGCATCCCGCGCAATTCCGTTTCCATGTCGCGAACGCCGCGGAAAATATCGGTGAACAGGCCGTCCGCTTTCAGTTGCTCATTGGAAGTGATTCGTCGCACATTCTCGTCGAAACCGTAGACGAGGACTTTTCCATTCTTGCTCAACGCCTTGACCAGTCCTTCGTTCGTGCCGCTGCCGAGCAGCACTTGCTTCGCGGCGTCAATCCGTGCGATTGGTGCGGCCGAGCCTGCCTCGACGTCCGGAGTGGCCATCGAGCGGGAAGTGTCGATGAGCACAGCGGTGAAGACTTCCGATCGGCTGCGCATGACCCGCATGGTTGGACCGGCCAGGAGAAAAAGGAGGACGGCGATGAGCGCCAGCCGCAGGGCCAGAATGGTGCGCCAAGCTTTTGTGGTTGTTCGCTGGCTGACCGTTCGATAAGCAAACCAGATCGCTGCAAACAGCAAGGGCAGGGCGAGAATAAGAATGCGCGCCGGAACGAGTCCGGTGAACGTCAACTGCCCGTCGTGAATCGATTCCGGCGACAGGTTGAATAATTTCTCGAGCCAGCTCATGAGGGAAGTACGATCATTTGACTAGGGCTGACCGGCGGGAGCGGGCGGCGTCACAGGTTGCGGTGCGGGAGTCGTGACGCCCGGTTCTTGCGAGAGCACCTCGAAATATTTGTTCACCAGCGGACGATAGCTCGGCGGGCATTCTTCCCGTTGAGAGGAGAAGAGCTTCCCGGCTTGGGTCTTGGCTTCCATTTCCGCCTCGAGCTTTTCGCCGATGTTCGAGATCTTGACGGCCACGTCCTTGAGGAATTGCGGATCGGTGGCCAGCCGCTTTTCCAGTTCGGCATTGTCCATCGTCATTTGCTTCAGGAGTTCGGTGTCATCCTTTGAGACGATGTCGCGATCGGTGACGGCAGTGGTTAATTGAGTGAGGCTATAAGCCAGTTTTCGGACTTCATCGCCACCACCATTGTTATTGCCGTCTCCTTT
>Ga0206916_1046_pt1 | contig 28326 bp, 25 predicted proteins | sample Alteio_BWOrgHeat_71_FD_152957 | JGI IMG/M metagenome (GOLD analysis project Ga0206916, IMG submission 152957) | Enriched cells from forest soil in Barre Woods Harvard Forest LTER site, Petersham, Massachusetts, United States -... | ecosystem: Environmental > Terrestrial > Soil > Temperate forest >... | reverse complement strand
GCACCCTACCGGGACCGCGCAACGGCTGATCGCTTTGGCGGGTCTGCTCGCGGCGACTCCCTGGCCAACCGGCAGAGTGGGGCAAGAAACCAGATCGGACGCCAGGGAGGAAATCTTCCGAGTGCAAGTAATCGCGCCGGTGCTGGGGGTGGCCTTGGTGGAGGCAACCTCGGCGGAGGCAACCGTGGCGGAGGTGGCCTTGGCGGAAGCAATCTTGGCGGAGGCAACCGTGGTGGAGGCAGCCTTGGCGGAGGCCCCGACCGTGTTGGCAGCCGCGATGTCTCCCGCCCTTCCGGCGGAGACCGGAGCGCCTTCGGATCAGGTTCCAGGGGAGGCTACAGCGGCTCCTCTGCGCGATCTGCCAGTAGCCGCGGCATGTCCAGCGCCGGCAGAGGCGGCGGTAGCCGTGGTGGTGGCGGCGCCCGTGGTGGTGGTGGCAGGCGGCGTTGAGAAACAAACATGAGGAGGACAAAATGAACCCACGATCGGCGAGAAACAAGACCTTCGAGCTTCCCTGGATTGCGACCATGATCGCCTTCACATGCCTCTCAGCCCCGGTTCTGTTCGGAGAGTACCGAGCCACCGTAAGTGCACACGCACCTTCTGCACAGAACGCCACCGCCGCACCGGCTGCTCAATCGGTTGCAGCCGAAACCTTCGCCGATCCACAGCAAGCCGCCGACGCCCTGATCGCCGCCGCCGGCAAATTCGACCAGGCCGCACTCGCAACGATCTTCGGCTCCAGTGGCAAGAAGATCCTCCTGACGGGTGACTCCACACAGGATCGCCAACGGGCCGTGGGCTTTGCCGCCGAAGCGAAAGAGAAAACAAAAGTCACCGTGGATCCAAAGACGGCTACACGAGCATTTATCCTCGTCGGCAATGACGACTGGCCATTCCCGGTACCCATCGTCAAGGCCAACGGCAAGTGGCACTTTGACGCGAAGGCAGGCGAGCAGGAACTCCTGTACCGCCGCATCGGCGCCAATGAACTCGATGCCATCCAGATTTGTCACGGCTTAGTGGAGGCCCAGGATGCCTACGCTCTTCAAAGCACCAAACTCTATAACGTCAACCAATACGCACAGCGCATCCTGAGCACGCCCGGCAAACGGGATGGCCTCGCCTGGCAAAATGCCAAGGGGGCGTGGGAGGGGCCGATCGGCGAACAGGTCGCTAAAGCCATCGCACAGGGCTACACTCCGGGAGAAATTCCCTATCACGGCTACTTTTTCAAAGTCCTGAAAGGACAAGGTCCCGCCGCACCCCTCGGGCAACTCGACTACGTCATTGAAGGCGCTATGATCGGAGGCTTCGCACTCGTTGCCTCTCCCGCACAATACAAAGTCACCGGCGTAAAATCCTTTATGGTCAGCAATGATGGCGTCGTCTGGGAAAAAGATCTTGGACCGGAAACACTTGCGTACTTCCAAAAAATGGACCGCTTTAATCCCGACCTGACATGGCATCCCGTTCAGGAGCAATGAGGATGCGTCCGGCAACGGACGTGTTCTATGAGGCCCCTGCCGGCGTAACTGACAATCTCCAGAAGCTGAGCTAAGAGACCCGAATCTGAAGCAGGAATCGGCAGACTCAAACACACCATCCGTGTTCTCAGCAATCCGAACAGCTCCATCTACGCTTTCATGGGCGTTTTCTGAAAAGAAAACGCCCATCGCCATTTCCCTTTCAGATACTTTCGTGCGATAAGGGACCATCCTCCAAACGTAGCTTCTGCATGCGGTGGGCCAGGACGAGACCATGAGCTCGTGGCGAAATTCTTCGCCCAATTCTGAGCGGAGATGCCGGCACACACAGTGACGCTCGCATGGCAGAAATTCAGGTCACTTTCAGAGCCTCACGCGATCGCGCCACTTCGAGGTATGGAAAATCTGACGCCTTGGTCCCGGGGAGAGCGACCCCCGGCTATCCCAATGGGCAGCAAGAGACGCCGATGCAACCGGACAATGCTGACATGATGCGCGCACGGGACAAATCAGGTTCCGAGACATGATCGCCTCTGCTGTCTCATTCTCATTCACGCGAGCGAGTCACCACTCCTCGATCCCGGCGTTTCCGGACAGGTCTTTGTCTAAGGAGCCTTCATCCACGCTCACATGGACCGCGCTTCGTTCCAGATGAAAGCGGCCGCCCGCCTCGTTCCGCGATGAATCATGAGGTATGGGCGGCCAGGGAAGTGGCGCAGAGTTTCGCACGCAATCGTCTCCGTTTGAGAACCTGCCGAGGTTGAGAACCTTGGCGGCTTGCGTTAGACGATCCGGGTTGTCCCGGGGGCCACCCTGGCAGGTGACACCCCGGCTTATGACGCACATACTCGCGTGGGCGTCACGTACGTCCGAGAACGAACCCACCTCGACACCCTGATGGGAGGCTGGAAGATCTGCGAGTATTCAGGGTGCTGTTCTCGCTTTCGGAAATTCAAAACGGGTCAGGCACTCCGCTCCGTTCGAACGGCAGGCAACCCGGCTGTGGAGGCAATGATCTCCAGCAGCGTGTTTATTCCACTACTCTTTGGATAGAACGCATCAGCGGCAACGCCAGGCGGCACAGCATCGCCGAAAAAGGACCCGCTCATCGCAATCACGTAAAGCAGCGGAAAACGGTGCCGCACCGCGCTCAATAGCTCAAAACCTGAAAGTCCCGGCATGTTCAGATCACAGAGCAGCAAGTCAGGCACTTCCTGCCGGATGGCAGCGAGTGCCGCACAGGCGCCGTCCGCACAACGTACCCTGAATCGATAGGCACTCAGTATCTCGAACAAGGAATCTCGGATAAAAGGGTCATCATCCACGATCAAAACTCGCATTCGGTTGCTCGGCATGCGAACCTCTGCTCTGTCAATAAACGGAGGCTGGAACTCCAATGCATCGTATTTAGAGGGCCGGATACTCATCAGTAAACTCTCCTTCGATTGTCGACAGCTATCGCCTGCCTTGTGAAAGCCGCCCATTTGCTTTTTGTATAGTCATCAAGCTAACAAGATTGAATGTCGGAAAAAACTAGCAAAAAGGATAGGTTGGGACCTGCAAATTCCGGCGATCTCCTTCGTGGTGTGTCCGCCCGAACTACATATGTTTTCCATCGAACATAGAGAGGCTCAAAAGGTTGTGGAGTCGCTGTGGCACCCGATTTGCTGCAGAATTTGGTGAATTTCTGCTCTCGATCCTGGTCGCGGAGAGTAGATTCCCGCCTTTGAAGCTTCGTACCCCTCCCTGAGGATGGAAACCCCTCGCAAATATGTTGGACTTCGCGATCAATTCCCACAAATGCGGGGTTAATTCGTCATGGACTGGTCCTACAAAGCGTTTCTTGCGGGCCTCGGTGGCTCTCATTAATCCAACGTTAAATTTTGACTGGACGTCAGAGGCACTGGCGTGCAACCTGGCTGTAACATCGCAAACTCCGACGCTTCCGTGCATACCCGCAAACGACAGACAGGGCACGATTCCAATGTGTCCGTTATTGCCGGTCTGAGCGATTGGAGAGGGCGTGCCTCTGGCTGGTCACTGGAAGCCGGGTGTGCAGATTCCTGCGCGATGGCAGGCCCGCAGAGGGCCAGGGCCGGAGATCCTGCGAGCGTCAACGACAATTCTGGCGGTGTGAAGTCATCGTGTGCCCCCTCGCAAAGGCCTCTGCTTCCTGTCGAAGACATGAAGTTTCCATTGGGTTGTTCTCCAGGACCGAGTCGGACAGTAGGAAGGGGCGTCGTTCGTGCGAATTCTGCTGGCAGCACCTCATCCGGTGTTGCCGGCGAACGGAATGAGGCGGTCTCTTCGTCGCCGATATCGAAGACGGACACAGGCATGTCTTTGGGAAGTTTGAACCGTCCGTCAACCAGATAAGCGACGACGAATCCGCCCATTACGTGTGGAGCGAATGCGACCATAGGAAGAAGATACTTTTTGCTCTTAATGATTGACTCGGCTAAACCATCGACCGAATGGCTTCGGGGCATGCTTCCCGGAACCTGCGGGATGATGAAGGCGGTCATCTCGAGGTCAGGGTGCTTCCGGCCGTAGTTGACCAAAGAGCGGGCTACCTGTTTTGGGGTCATCAGACCGAAATCGGCCAGGAAGTTGCGGTGGATAGCGTGAGGCAAAAACATATCGAGCACGACACGGGAAAAGTCAGCGCAATTATGGAAGAAGAGATTGAAGTGGCCAACGTTGCGACGATCGTTTAAGAGGGTAATGAATCGCTCGTCCTGTTCCCGCGTGCTCTCGACCTGGAAGCCGTGGATGGTTCGGTCGAAGGAGGACCCCACGAGCTCGATCCATCCACCTTTTGGGGAACGACCTTTTTGACTGTCCGGTGCGAGTTTAAGCAAGTGCTCTTTGCGATAGGCATTCCGCAGCGCAGCGACACGATCTCTGTCGACCGTCAGCGGGATTTCTCCCGGCGAATTGACGGCATAGAGATAACCGGTCAAAGGCATGGCGATCCAGTCGTAGCCGTCAATCTTCTGGTAGCGGCTAATGACGACGCCGTGCTCCGCCGCGCCGCAGAGGCGAAGCACAACAGGCGAATCGGCACAGATGTGATTGAAATAGACAGCGGCGTGGCCCGTAGGAGCGATCGCACCAAACTTACCGTAGGGCTCTTCCATCAGAAGCGCGACCGAAGCGTGGCCATATAGTCCAGTTGCTGCCAGAAACGAAACACACAAAACGACGCGAAGCAGGCGGTTCGCTTTATGGCGGCCTCCGGTTTTCATTTGTGTTCCCATCCGTCTCTATAACCTCCGCGCGACATCTGCGCCAGGCCATTCGCCTGCCAGAGCCGCTACAGAAGGGCGATGATTCCGTTCGTTGAAACGGGTGGGAAGGCGGTGTTGCCCTCTACTTGCTTTCTCCATCAGCCCTACTGCCCGATCTAGATCGGTTCTGACGTTGCCTGGCTGCGTTTTCAACGCCAGCCTGAATCTGCGAGCTGTGGAAGATATTTCTGCTCCTCCGTGAATTTTGAAGATATCCCGATAACTCAAAGCCTCAAAAAACTCTCACCGCCTGGCACTTGCCGGGAAAACATCGAGACAGGTATCCGCGCAACACGGGTTTGCCCTTCCCTTTTCGACCAGGGCGCTCCGTAGTTTCGTTCTGGCACGTAACAAACGAGACTTCGTTGCGGAAAGAGAGATGCCTGCGAGGTCGGCGGTTTCCTGTACTGAGCTGTCGTTTGCCTGGTGAATTTCAACGATCGTTCGCAGACTCGGCGCAAGACGGCTGATCGCTCTGCGCAAGAGCTCAGCTCTCTCGTATCGTGTAAAGACTTCCTCAATGCTGTTCGCTGGATCGGCGACCTCGCAGTGCTTCCAGGTTTCACCCTCCAAAACCTCCATGGAGGTCCCCGGCCGCGTGCGCTTTCTACGAAGAGTCACAAGCGCGGAATTGATCACGATGCGCGTGAGCCATGTCGAAAATGTTGCCCTCCCATCGAATGTTTTCAAGCGGGCATAGGCGTTCATCCATGCTTCCTGCGCCACATCTTCCGCATCGGCCGTGTTTTTCGTGACACGATAGGCCATATTGACCGCCTTTTTCGAATGCCGTTCCCAGAGTTCGGCAAAGGCCGCACTATTTCCCAGCTTCGCTTCCGCAACCAGAACTTCGTCCGGCGCCGCGGCAAGGAGTTGCAAGCTGATCGCATTATCCGAACTGCACATGTCCATCAAAACCTCGTCGTGTAGTGCGCTCGTCATGTCGCCACTCCTTCTCATCCATCAACACGCTTTGTCAGTTCGTCCAAACAAGGTTCAGGGTGCCTCTTGAGAAACCCTTGTATTCAAGCCACGCCACGCAGGGCCGGTGTTTCTCCCACAGCTATCCATCAAAAAGCGGGACCTCCCCTGGAGATGACTCCCGGCAAAACCCGGGCGACAAACTGGTTCGGGTTAATGACGACTGCCTGATTGCTCACGAATAAATCGGTTCGGCCCGTGAAACATGGATATGTTTCAGAGGGAGCGACCGTTCCGTTTGCTATCCCTCTTGCCAGACCGGCAGCGTCGATCGTAGCAACGGCAGGACTCAACGAAGACCACTTCGCGAGCGAGGTCATTTCTTCTGGATCGCCCACTCCAGTGACTCGCCTGGCCGGGAGCTGCTGGATGTTTTCCGCTTGAACTCTGGTATCGGAGAGGCCTATCGCAATGGAAGCGCCATCGTCGGGACCAGGGAAAAACTGACCGCAGGAAGGGCCTGAGAGCAGCAACAGGGGCAAAACGTAGACAAAGGCATTAAGAGCATCACCGGATGGGAATTGCATGACCGTCTCCCAAATAACTCACCCATTGTTGTGTGGGTTAGGTAACGAATAGCGCTCTCAGGGGAAAATGATTAGCTCCGAAGTCGTGCCGCCACTCATTCCGTACACTGTCCCTGAACGGAAGGCACCGACATCGTACCTGTAGCAGCCCGGTGTGCTTGCCTTTGTCGTGATCGGCTTCTTGCCCCCCCCAATGATCGGGCCGTCGGGGTCAAACGGCGAGTCCGAGCCGAATGACACCATAAATCCATTGTTTTTGTTCGAGCTCTTCCAAACCACGGTAGTACCCGCCTTGATGCAGAACAATTGGTTCTTTTTCGCGCCGGGAATGCTCGGCGTTACGTTGGCGGAATCATTTGATCTTCTGACGTCAATCGTGCACTTAGACGAAGGTGAACCGCAGGTCTTGACCGCACTGCACGTGACCGCCTGGTCCGCTTCAGGACACGCGAATCTGCTCTTCTTTTGCGCGTGCATCACTGCGCAGCTCAGGGATCCGACGCATGCCAATAACAGAATCCTGCCGCTCCATGTGTTGAACTTTTTGTGGACGTTCCGAGTCATAGCGATATATCCTGCTTCACCACAGCCGTCCGAAGTTAGCGCAAAAGGAATCAACGAGAACAAACTCCTCACCGCAAACATCCTCGCCAGCTGCATGCCTTTCCATGGAATTAAGGTGCCAGTCCCCGCAGATCCTGCTTCACCTGCTCGAAAGCATCAACTTCGGAACTCTGGTCTTGCGACCGTCAAACGACAGCGTTATGACGCGATTTCACTTCCATTCAATGATGTTCGTCAGCTTCCAGGCGTTCTGGTTAAGCTCCCATTGCAGGTCGCCTTCCTTATTGATGATGAGTTGCGCGGCGGGGAAGAGAGTACCGCTGCTCTTGCTCTTATCGCTGTCATTCAGGATGATTTCGCCCGCAGTTAGATTGAAACTCTTCGTCTGCGTATTCCAGTAGGATTCGCCGAAAGCGATCTGCCGGTTCGTAACAAAGCGGATGGTTCTGCCGGTCGGCGTTATGATCTCCCGGATGTAGTTCAGCTCGTATCCGAGTGTGCCGGGGATCGATATGCGGCCTACGCTTTTCATCTTCTCAAGGGCATTGACCAAGCCATCGTTCTGTCCCTTCGCGAATGCCTGTACGAGAATGTCTCGGTCCTCGGGAGTCGAGAACTCATAAATCATGATCTTCACGCCAAAGTTTCTGCCGAGCTGAGTACTTGTGCCGAACGCTGTGGCATCAATCGTTTCTGTCTCTCCGCGCTGCCCAACGCCAGGAACGATTGCGATCGTAAGCAGGCAAAGAAGGACCGCGGCTTTTCTCACGAAATTCAGCATTTTAGAAAGACTCATATGCATGGTGTTCTCCTCTGTCGCGCACCGTGTAAACCGAAGTGGTGCAGTGTGCTTGCCATACGTCGGTTCAGCGGTTTGTCGCCGAGCCGTCAAACAAACCTCTTTTATCTCTGGTCGTCGTACGAGCTGTGAGTTCCACTGTCGTGGTTCCACCTCTCGAATGTGCGATCAACGCTTCTCAGGTCCTGGAGATGATCATTCCTTTAACTTCGGTTTTGTGACTACTGTCAGCAAACACAGGTACCGCTGCCAGAACCATCAACGCCACCAGATTGAACGGAATCATTCTTTGGCGCACGGCTCTCTCCGTCTCCTGCTCTGAAATCAGCGGAAGCGTCTGCTCTTAGAGGAACCTTACGTCTGCCCCGGGGCGTTCACAACTAGGGAAATCCCTAGAGTCCAACGGGCCCATTTTCAGCCGCCACACTGGCAGCGGAGCACGGTCGCGCACGTGGCCCACAAAACGCATGCGCCTCGGTATGTTTGCCATCTTCCACACTTCGCGCCGGTGGGTAATTTCGGTCAACGCGAAACGCGGCGAGTCGTTGTGCAGACCCTCGGTGATCGTCAAGCCAGGTCTGGAACAGGCAATGAATTACCGGCTGTTGTGACCAAACTCCGGTTACCGGTTGCCAAAGGTCCAGCTCAGCCCGGAACTAGATCCGTAGTCGCTGCCGGAAAGGCCACCCGGTGGTTTGCTGTCCCAGTTGTCATAGACCGTAATATTCCACGACAGGTTTCCTGTGAATTTGATGAAGTAGGTTGCATTCAGGTTGAATTTCACGCGACTGGGGTCGGAGATACCAGGCATAAGCATCGCGTCGACGCTACCGTTGGTTTTGTCAAATCGAAAAAACTCCAAATTCGCCGCGACCAGGCCAAATGCCAGATTTTGGGATGGAATCTCCTGTTGATATGCCGTGCTCTGACCGGCGAAGCCGGCCAGCAATGAGATGCGACTTCGGTTGGTGTTCTTCACGAAGCGCCCGACGCCGGCACTGAATGTAGCTTGACGGATGATCCCCTGCTCCGAGCTTTGCAGACCGCCGCCGAGGCCCTTATAGAACCAATTATTCCAACGCGAAAGACGGTAAGCATCGAGGGCGAACTGGTTTCGGGTCGAGGCGGTGGAACCGGTACTGGAAGACAAGGTGGAGTTTAAGGCTGCATCCGCACCCCAGCGTTCGCGCGGGTACTCGGCTTCCGCACCTAAGCTATACTGCGTCGATTCGTTGCCTTTGGAATAGATGACACCGGTATTGATGCTGCCGTTGAATCGCTGGAAAAACTTCGCGGACGTTGCTTTCATCTGCACGATTTTCGGGCTTTCGATCGCGGCTTTTCCGGAAGTGTCTGCGACCGTGATCTCCATAGGCCGGCTACCGGCGGTGTTCGTCGTGTTAAGACTGCCTGTATAGACAGACCCGTCCTCGGTCTTCACGACAAACAATTTCTTGCTTTCCAGGTGGGCCACCTTCGACCATTGGACGGAGCTTGTTCCCAGAATGGAATCGATGCTTATGTAAAGCACATCGGCGCTGAGTCCTTTGATGTCCCCAGTGAAGCGGTCGCCATTCTTCATCACGATCACATCGGAGTTTTCCTGCGCGAATAGAGGAGTGCCCAGAAACAGCACGCAACTTAGAATGACGCCTTTCACGGTTACTACCAATCGTGTCTTCATGTTTTCACACTCCATCAGAGCAGTCGGGCGGCATTCGGTGCCTTCGAAGATTCCTCCGCAAACTTAACCTGTTATGAGCAAGCTTTTGTCTTCCATTCTTTCGTGTTGTTCAGAACGTTAGAGGTGTTCCGCAATTTGCATTGAAACGTCCGTTCTGCGTGGTTAAACCGGAATCGGATGAGGCTGGAAAACAATCCTGATGACGCGAGCCAACAACTTTTCCGATGGCATCATCGTGAGCAGTAGGGATAGAAGCGGAGGGCGATTGCCCGGATCGATTGGATGACAAGTAGCTACGCCTTAGCCCCATCCTTCTTGCTCGGGATGCGGTGCCGGCTGGCATGATTCGATTTCAACACTCGCCATAACAGTGGGTACAAGGTTGCAAGCCGCATATACCAGCGACGGTGCCTCTGGGCTGTCGCGACGGAAGATCGATTGAAAGAGGGAGATGCAAATCCAGCCAAGCCAGTAGCCCGCCGCCGTCAGATGCGTGACTCCGTGGACCAGGATGAGGATTGACTCCCTGCCTCTGCTTTGCAGGCGGATGTGATTGACCGCGTGGTCGAAGCCTCTATCAGCGATCCTGCTTATCAACCAAACGAAACACCCCGCCAGAAGGACTGCCATAAGACGAAGGTAGTAAGCACGATACAAAATGGGTAGCTGAAGCTGCCGGTAGACAAAAAAACTGTGCAGCAAAATCGCAAGGATGCACCGAAGCGGCGTGCCAAGGGGCGTCTGCCAGACCGTCCAGAATGGAAGCCTTCGGAGTTTGGGCAAGACGAGTCCACGCGCGCTGAACAACAATGTCGAGAGCCAGGCCAGCATCCAGCAGATCGGGATCGACAGCACCCCCCCGAGCCAGTGCACGGCCGAGATTCCCAGACGCTGTGAACGGGTAGCGGCGGCGGGCAGGACATGGTCGGCCGATGTCGCACCTTCGCGGTGCATTTGAGCATAGAGCTGCGGTATCTTCGCGACCGTCTCCTTCGAAATCATCCATATCGTGCCTGCAGCCGGGTCATCTGCCCGCACCAGGATCACATCCGTGGTGGCATCACCTACTTTCAAGACGCCGGCGCGGACGTGGCCTGACGGAAGTCCAGGTTCAGCGGCACCGTTGGGATCATCGCTCAACAGAACGATGTTGCCTTCGAAGTGCGAGCGCAACGCCTGAAATTCTCTGGCGCGCCGCGGCAGGTCAGTGTCTTGGCCGGGAGCCGGCTGCAGGTAGTGGGCGGCGCGGGCGAAATCCTGCTGGGCTCCGTACAGGAACAGGCCAATCATGGCGCTGCGGGGAGTTTCACGTCCGATCGAATCGACGGATCCAGCAGGGGAGGCGATGCCCCCTGCAACAGGCGTCGCCGCAGGAGGTACCCCATGGGTTGCCGTCGGCTCACCTTTCGAGGACCGAGCGGGCACACGACTCGCAAGCTGGCCGGGCGAATGCGCCGTTAGGCCTGCGAGTAGGAAAATAGCGACAATGGTGCGGGGAATGTCGGTCCAGTGAAACGACTTGCATAGCCCGCGTCGATTCTCTCCTGTCAGCAACATCTATTTTTTCCGTCGCTCCGCAATTTTTGTCTTTCAGCCCGCCACGACGGAGCCGATCATGTACTTCTGATCGTTCGCAAAGTGCCGGTCTTACCGATTTCCAAATATTGTTATGCGTCGAGACGTCCGAAGGGCCCGGCTCATCGAAATACTCCTTCCAATGTGACTTACAAAGCTCGTAGTATCACGTCGAAACATATGGGCAAACGTAAGCTTGTCCCGCAAGGGCTGCTCGGATCGCCGGAATTAAATGGACTTTCATGTGGGCCTTCAGGACATAACCCAGTGCGCCCTCGGCCATGCATGCTTCCACGAACTGCTGGTCTGAGTGGACTGTCAGGAAGACTATCTTGACTGACGGGTTGGACTCGCGCAATCGATGGGCAGCATCGATTCCATTTAAAACCGGCATTGTGATGTCGACCACAATCGCGTCGGGACAAAGACGAATGACTTCGGACACTAACGTTCCTCCGTCTATTGCATTTCCCACGATCTCGAACTGAGTTTCTAAAAGCGCAGTCGTAGCCTTCAGCACTGCCGGATGGTCGTCGGCAAGGAATATCCGTGGACGCATCTCTATCGCCTCGGTTCAGGATTTAAAAGACATCGTCTTCATCAATGAGACGACGGCGGGAACATATTCCATCCCTACAACATATTCCTAAGGCAATGCGAGGCTTTCGGCTACTGGGGGAACCACTAGTGTCTGGCAACCTTCACATCAGAAAAACTCTCAAGGTTTTCCTGTGGGGTCATGAGGGACGGGAAGGTTCGGGATAGATGGCGATCAAACCGCGCTTCAGGCCGAACAAAACCAGGTCTGCGTTGGTCTTGATATCGAACGACTCCATGATATGGTGCTTGTGAAATTCCACCGTTTTTTCACTTAAGCTGAGGATCGCAGCGATCTCTTTCATCGATCGCCCTTCAGCGAATAACTGCACAATATCGCGCTGCCGGTTGGTTAAGTCTGTTGAAAACTGCCGGGCCCTGGCCTTTGCGGCGACCCAGTCTCCAACTTTCAGGTTCGGGGTCAAGTAGGACCGGCCATGCATGACCTGATCGATCGCCTTAAGCAGTTCCGCCCCACCCGAGCGTTTCAGAACAAAAGCGACTGGGCCTAGTTCCAGGACCGCGGCGGCCAGATTCAGGTCGTCGAGCATCGTGAGGAAGACGAATTTCACCTTCGGAGTGTTTTCCCTGATTCTTCTCGCCGCATCCAGTCCATTGAGCAGCGGCATCGACATGTCGGTGACGATTACATCGGGCCTGAGCCTGACGGATTCCTTCACCAGAGCCCGGCCGTCAGCCACCAGGCCTATGACATCAAACGTTTTCTCCAGGTAAGCGCACATAGCCTCAGCGAACAGCATGTGGTCGTCAGCGATCAGGATACGTGTGCGAGACGCTCTTGGTTGAACAGTTTCCATTGCGGCACCGCCATTTCGCCTACCAGACCCGGGGGCCCAAACAGGAGATGAGACGTGAGAGGTTCGCTTTGCAATACGACCTGAAAAGCTCCCCGGATAAGTACGACAAGTATAACGAAGTCAATAGTCGACAACGTTAAAAGAATTCGCCATGCAAAAGATGATGACTGCATGTTATACCGAAGGTTGAAGCCCAGTGTACTCTTGACGACATATCCACGACGATATTGATTTTCCAGTCAAAATGTTCCTGTCCGTTGTTCTGACACCGGATGGAGAGGCACCCAGGCTCCGATGGTTGTCCCTTTCCCGGGTTGCGAATGAATTTCAAATTCACCGCCTAACAAGTCTGCTCGTTCTTCCATGCTGCGGATGCCGAGGCCTTCTTTTCTCTGTAGATCGCGTAGATCGAATCCGGTCCCCTCGTCGCACACCGACACCAGCAGACGGTCGCCGATCCTGCGCAATCGCACCTGGCCCCTGAGGGCGCCACTGTGTTTCTTGAGATTGCGAAGCCCTTCCTGAATGATGCGGAATAAGCATAATGCCACATCGTGGTTAACGGAGTGAGGAACGTCTTTGGTGAGGAGATCGACTTCGATGCCCTGCTGTGCCGCAAACTCCGTGCATAAAGCCGTTACGCCGGGAACCAGCCCCAGTCTATCCAGCGTGGAGGAATGCAGGCGGTGCGAGAGCGTGTGAAGATCGGCGCCGAGTTCACTGGCAAAATTCAGCACATTATGCACCTGCTCTACGGCCTTCTGCGGCGCTGTGGCGATCGTCTCTTCCGCGGTTTCCAATTCGAGCGCCATCAGCGCCAACCGCTGGCTAAAATCGTCATGAATTTCCGACGCCAACCGCCTGCGCTCTTTTTCCTGGGCGTTGATCAACATACCGCTGAGCTCCGAATGCCGGCGTTTCGCGATAGCCTCTGCTTCGCGACGGGAAGCTCGCTCTTCTTTGACTTTATTCAGATTGTCGACCGCCATCCGGTGGTGCCGTAGCAGGGCATTCACGAGGTACCCCACACAAACGTAGCTGACGAAGGAAAAGATGAAATACAGCGTGCCGTCGACGAGCGAAACCGATGTGGCGCCCCACCAGGAAAGTATGGCGAACAAAAAGGCAAGCGGGACAATCCACCTGGTGCGCGTGGATAAAGAGGCAAGCACCACCGGGACGATGTACAGAATACCGACAGAATGTTCGAACATCAGGTCGAGCACAAGAATGATGGGTATCAACGCGCAGATCAACTGAAGCGACAGCAGTCGACCTCTCTCTGAGGACAATTTCACAATCAACCGCTTCATCAGTCGCTTGCTGAAATTGTCATCGATCTCCGGCTCTATCCAATCGCGCTCTATTTCCTGCGCGTGGAGCGACATGCCGCTGAGGGCAAACTGCCGATCTTGCATCCGCTTCAATGCGGCGATCAAGGCAAAAGCGAGGACACAGAGCCCCATGACCGGCAACAGGATCCATTCCGATCTGGAGCGCCACCAAGAATCTGGCGGTCGATGCAGTAACGCGCTGCCCAGCGACTGTGCCCTTTGGCGGAAGTGCCAGTGCCTCGGCGCAGGCCCATCCAACATGTATGCGGTTGCACTGTGCGCCGTGGGAATACCCTGCATCCTCTCCCCAAGGAATTCAGGATTTAACTTGATTTGGGCATTCGAGTCTTCGAGCGTGGACCACAGCACACGATCGAATCGCACGACCCAGGGAGAAGAGACATCACGTTCGTAGGGGACTGCAATTCGCCGAGCTTCTTGGAGCCCACTCGCCGCGGCAGATTGACATAGAAAGAAGAACGCAAGGGCGATGAGGTTCAGTTTTCTCATGCACAAAATCCGGCATGGCCGTGTATCTCCTAAGTGCGGAAACACGACACTTCGGCGTCCGGACAATCTCGTGAACCTTCGATTCAATAGGGCTAACATCCCGGCGGCCCCTGACGAACTCCAGTGAATAGTGGGATTATAATTCTCTCAGCCCATCCCAGCGGTAACACCTGTATGAAATGCCAGTGCCTGCATGTTGATAGTTGCATGCTGCTACTAATGAAAACAATTAGGGAAAAGCCCTAGTTAGTCTCGGCGTTACCGGTGGAATCCCTTTCTTTTCAAATGGGAAATCTGTACTTCATCGAGGGCTGTGACGGGTACCCGCATGGATCGCCGTCGCAGGCAGCATCAATCCAGAGATCTCCTTCGCCGCCCCTGCGGTCCCGGAGTTAATATGCAAAAGATAATGGGCCGGTCATACCGCATTGTTTCGATCCGTACTATTCGTTGCAGAACAGCGAACGGCAGAAGCAATGGGCATGGTTCTCTCTCTACCCGCAGGAAGGGTAGTCTGTGACGAAGCAGCCTGTTAGGGAATGAACGACATCAGCCTGCTCAGTATGGATACCCGCCGCTTTGCCCGCAACAGGCACTCAAGGACAAACAAGGACAATCAAGGGCAAACCAGGACATTCCCCCGATATCCACTCGAACACGATGACGACATGGCGCTGTATCTTGCCGTTTGGGCACACGCAGTCTTACAGCAGCGCCAGCCGGTCTTCAGTTTCATTTTGTTTGTGGAGTGGGAACTTTGGTAGATCCATTCTTGAATCTCACCGGCTCATACCAAAAATTCGGAAAGCCCGTGAGATCGCTGAGAACGGCTATTGACTTAAAAGATATGGTGCCGGGAGGGGGGGTCGAACCCCCACGAGGTTGCCCTCGGCGGATTTTGAGTCCGCTGCGTCTGCCAGTTCCGCCATCCCGGCGCTCTTCGAGTTTACCCCAAAACCTCCACGCGGAGTATCCCCTGCATCCTGGCGGTGGACTATTACTGCACCTTGCCATCGGGTCGCAGCTTACCCAGCTCCAGCGCGCAGGCAATCGCGTTCTGCGCGGCAAAGAGCAAATTATCCGACGCCATCCACAGCCAGAACCCGCCCGCCACCGTTGCATCCTTTCGCACCGTCACCAGCACCTGCTTTTGCCCTGAAGCCGTAAGGTTGCTGGGGCCGGGATCGTCGACGGACGATGCATTCACCACACCTCCATCCACCGCCTCGCCTATCTGCTGCTCCGTGACCGCGTCCGTCAGCGACACAAACACCGAAGCTGTGTGCCCGTTGAACACCGGTGCCTGCACCAACTGCAGCGCCAGTTCGCACTCCGCGGCGATGGCGCCAAAGTCCTTGCCAATTCTCTGCGACGTTTTCGCCAGAGATGCCTTCGCCGCCGCACCCAACGCCGCTGTCAGGTTGAAGCCGACCTGCACGTCGTACATGTCTTTCGGAACCGCCTGGAACGACAGCAGCCCCACGGTCTGCTGATGCAGTTCGTCCAGCCCCGCCTTGCCCTGTTCGGACGCCGGCTCCATCACCGTCGCGACCAGTCGCGCCACGCCAAACTGCTTCAGCCGCACCGCAACCAGCGCCAGCATCACAGCCGTAGGATGAGCGGAAACCACAAGCGTCGTCGTCAGGTCGACCGCCGCCGCACCGGCCGCCGGTGCAAGCACCACAGCTTCGGCCTGGTCGGCCAATGCGCCGGTGAGGTCGACGATGCCCGCTCCGCCTGCGCGTGCTTCTTTCCAATGGGTGCCCGCGGTCGCCTCATCGCCGGTGAAGAACACAATATCCATGCCGTCAAACGAGCCGGGCGCCAGCGGCTGGATCACCGTCGCACCGTCGCCCGCCACGCTCAACTGCCCCATCGCGTCTTCGCCGTCAAGCAGCGTGACGTCCCACGTCACTCCCGCCGCATCGTTCAACTGCTCCGCAAGCTCACGGCCCAACAGTGTCGACGCGCCAACAATGGCTGCACGCAGCGTCCTCGATGCCATGGTGTCTCCTTGGTTCTGGGTTGTTGGTTCTGGGTTGCGAGTTGTCGGTTCTTCGTTGTTCGTTGTTCGTTCCATGAGAGGGATGATTGCTTTCCGCATCTGCCAATAAGCAAGCACCCGGAACCAAGAACCAACAACTGAGAACTAAGAACCGTTCTACGACAGACGCCTGCCCCACGAATACAGCAGCCGAGCCATCACACCCGATACCAGGTAAAGCATCGCGATCACGATCAGCGCGTATTGCGATTCCACGACCACCACGGCAAAGAAAATTGCAATCAGCAGAACGCCGCGCACCGGTTGCCGCTCACTTATGTTGAGTTCCTTGCCGCTCCAGAACCGCCAACTGCTGACCATCAGAAAGCTGGTGCCCGCAATCAACGCAATCCATACCATCGACCATAAGAGACTATGAATCGGCGAGCCCAGTTCGAAGTGCACCACAGAAGCGATCACACCGGCGCCGGCCGGGATCGGCATGCCGACGAAGTACTTCCGGCCCGGCCGCCCGGGGTTGCGCGGCTGGGGATTATCGCTGATATTGAACCGCGCCAGCCTGCATGCTCCGCAGATCAGGAACACGAAGCAGACCATTCCGCCAACAGCCAGCAGCCGGTCCTGCACCGCAGGATAAGCCGAAGGCAGTACGGACTGCACGCCCCACAGATAAGCCAACAACGCCGGGGCCACGCCGAATGTAATGACGTCGGCAAGCGAATCGAACTCCCGGCCGAATTCGCTCGACGTGTTCGTCATCCTGGCAACGCGGCCGTCGAGGCCATCGAATATCACAGCAAATCCAATAGCCAGCGAGGCGTGGTTGAAGGCGTTCACATCGCCGTTCGCTCCGCGAATGCTCTGCTCCATCGCATAGCATCCAGCCGCGATGTTGCCTGCGGTAAACAAAGACGGCAGCACAAACATGCCGCGCCGTGGTGGACGCTTTCTCGACGCTGCGTCCAACTTGGTCTCGGCCATTAGATTTGTCCGCCTTGCGGCAATTGTCCCAGGATCGAGCTTCCGCCCTTGACGCGGTCGCCGACCTTCACCTTTGGATTCGTCTCCGCAGGCATCAGCACATCGACGCGCGACCCGAACTTGATCAGGCCCATGCGTTGTCCCCGCTCCACGCGGTCGCCCACCTTCAGATTGCACACGATACGCCGCGCCAGCAAGCCCGCAATCTGCTTGAAGCTGACGGTATAGCCGCCGGCATCGATCGTAATCAGCGTCTGCTCGTTATGTACCGCGGACTCAGGCTTCATTGCGTTCATGAACTGGCCTTCGTGGTGCTCGGCCAACGTTACCACACCGCCTACCGGCACACGATTAACATGCACGTCAAAGACGTTCAAAAAAATGGTCATGCGGAGCCGTCCGCCATCCGGAAACTCGATCCACTCCACCTGTTCGACTTTACCGTCGCCCGGCGAAACAATCAGACCCGGACCATCGGGCACTTTGCGCGACGGGTCGCGAAAGAACCACAGAAAGAACATCGCCAACACTACCGGCAAAGCCACCAGCCAAAGCAAATGCGATACGTACCAGGCGATCACGGCCACGATCACAAACCCAAGCCCATAGAAGAATCCATCGCGAACCATAGCCTCCGATTATAAATGCCAGGGTCTTTGGAATTCGCTGCGGAATTTACTCGAACCGCAACCCCATCAGCAGACCATCTTCTTCCGGGTCGCTGTAATACCTCCGCCGCCGGCCCTGTTCGACAAACCGCAGACTCGCATACAGCGCCTGCGCCGCGGCATTCGACACACGCACTTCCAGATGGAGTCCACACGCTCCTTCGCTTTTGGCCCACTCCATCATCGCTGCACACAGCGCCTTCGCTACACCTCTGCGTCGCCGGGCCGACTCCACAGCGAGGTTCTCCAGCAGGGCCGCTTCGTCCCCTTCGAGGAAACTCGCGGCTGCGAATCCGACAATGTTCTCTCCTTCCACAGCGACCAGCAACAAGCGATGGAAGAGATCGTCTCGCGGCTCGCCTTCGTACTTTGTATAGGCAGACCTGGTCCAATGCGCTCCATAGGCCGATTGGCGCTCGATTTCCATCACGCGGTCGAGGTCCGCGGCGTCCGCTCGCCGCACGACGACCTCCGCGTTACCTTCCACCGTTGCCCGCCGCGGGTTTGCGAGCATAGATGTCGCGCTCGCTCCGCACGTAGTTCGCGTCCACCGATGCCACATCATCGAAGCGACCTTCGCTCCAGCGCTTCCACACAACCGGCAACGCGGAGATCGCACTCATGTCCACCAGCACCGCCTCCGCGCAGATCTCTGCCACGCGCTCGTCAGGTGTCATCACAGTACGTTGCTGCGAGAGCGTCAGAAGCTCCTCACGCCCCGTCAGAAACTCCAAGCCCGCATCTCTGATATAGAACTCGTCCCGCCCCGCATCCAGCACGGCCAACGCATCGGGAGCACCATGCTCCGCGAGCACCTCTAACCGCGACACAGCGATCAATGGAGCGCCCACTGCCTCGCACAATCCCTTCGCCGCAGACAAGCCGACGCGTACGCCGGTAAACGATCCCGGTCCATGCACGACACCTACGGCCTGCACCTCGTCGACGTTCCATCCAGCAAGCGCGAGCAATCGTCGCAACTCCGCCGGCCACTCCGCGGAAAACGCGCGTCCGGTAACGGTCTCCGTCGCAATCAGCGTCTTTCCGCGTCCGATAGCCAAAGACGCGACCGCTCCACAACTATCGATGACCAGCCACTTGAAGTCCTCGTTACTCACGTCCCAATCGTAGAGCATTTTTCCTGTTATCAGGGTCCCCAGCGCAAAGGTGCAGTGGCGTTTTCATTGCGGAAAACGCCCATGAACGTCGCGGCGCTGGACCACACCCACAGGAAAAATGTCCTATCGCGGCTCTGCACAATACCGGCTTCCTCACGCATCCAATCCCCATGCAAAGCACCTTCCGCGCCGGCGACCGTAACATCCGCATCGACATGCACGAGCCCAAAACATCCTCGACCCACCCGGCGATCATCATGATGCATGGTTCCGGTGGCAACATCGGCTACTGGCTCGACCGCCTCGCGCCTTCCCTCAACGCCATGGGGGTCGCGCTTTACGCACCGCACTACTTCGATCGCACCAACACCGTCCGCGCGGACCTCGCTGCCATCACCGACGGCGTCCACGTCCCGCAGTGGCTTTCGACACTCGACGCCGCACTCACCTTTGTCGCAGCACGTCCTGGCGTTGATGCCGGCCGCATTGCGCTTATCGGCATCTCGCTCGGCGCATTCCTCTCTCTTGGTCTCGCGGCTGAACTTTCTGCGTCGCCCGATCCAGCAGCCCGCCGCCGCATCCGTGCTCTCGTCGATCTCTCTGGAGGTCTCGTCGAACCCTATGCTGCCCACGCCACCAGCGCTTTCCCACCGACACTCATATTTCACGGCGAAGCGGACACCGTTGTTCCGGTCAGCCACGCGCACTCGCTCGACAAACTGCTGACCAGCCTTAACGTAAAACACGAGACGCACCTGTTTCCCAACGAGGACCACTGGTTCAGCGGAGCAGCGCAGATGCAATTGCTCCTCGCCGTTGCAGGATTTCTCGGTAAGAACCTTTAGTGTTCTCAGACTTTCGCTGGCTGCATCATCGCCTGGGAGAGCAAAAGGAAAACGCCGCGAGCGCAACGGACGCAAAGGTCACGCCACGGATGCCGTGGCGTGACCTCTGCGTCCGCTGCGTCCTTTGCGTTTTCTTTTCGTTAGAACCGGCATACTGACTGACCCTTTAGAACAATCGCCCCGTATCCGCCGGATACCAGACTCGCTGTCCATCAACACAGGCAAACGGCGTCAGCTTATGCGCCTTGCGCGTACTCTTTCCATCCAAAGAAACAAAAATGTCTTCCACCTCCATGCCGCGAGCTATCACCGCATCCGCAATCAATGACCGATGACACCGCCACGGCACCGCTTCCGCGCACATCACAACAGACCTTCGCGCATTTGCGGCCTCAACCAGCCAGTCGATCTCCTTGCGCCAGGCGTCGGTCTGCATGTAGTCCGCATAGCCGCGAAAACTCGACTCGCGCCATCCGGTATTCACGCTGTCTTTCAGCGCCGTGCGCCGACCGCCGAGACCCTCACGCCACTCCGCCGCAATGCCGGCTTCACGCAACGACGCAAACAGTGCCTCCTGCCCAAACTGAGGATGACGACGCGACCCAGGATATCGCCGCACATCGACGAGCAGTTCCACGGCGTTGTCTTGCAACGCCTGCAGAAACGCCTCGATCGACAGCGTCGAATGCCCAATGGTCAGCATTGTGGCCTCCTCAATGAAAAAGGGCGGCCCGCATCCGCGAACCGCCCTCGACCTTCAGCAGCCACTTACTCGGCAGCCGCCAGCACTTCTTCCCGCACTTCCTCAGCCTCGACGACATCTGCCGCCGTCTTGGGCAGCGCGACCGCCAGCACATCCTCGATCCGCGAAGCGTAGTGGATCGTCATGCCATCGATCTGGTCTGCTGTCAGGTCTTCCTCAACGTTGGTCTTCACATCGATGGGAAGAATCACGTCGCGGACACCGGCACGTTTCGCCGCAAGGAACTTCTCCTTGATGCCGCCGACGGGAAGCACATTGCCGCTCAGCGTGATCTCGCCGGTCATCGCCAGCAGCGGACGGATTGCCTTACCCGTCAGCAGGCTCACGATCGCCGTCGCCATCGTCACACCCGCACTCGGTCCGTCTTTCGGAATCGCTCCAGCCGGCACGTGTACGTGCAGATCGATGTCCTTGAGAACATCCTCGTCGAGCCCCAGCGAAGTCGCATTCGACCGCACCCACGTCAGAGCCGCCTGGACGCTTTCCTTCATCACGTCGCCCAGTTGGCCCGTCATGTTGATGCCGCCTTTGCCTTTCATCTTGTTGGCTTCGATGAAGAGGATGTCGCCACCCGCAGGCGTCCACGCCAGGCCGACAGCAACGCCCGGCCGTTTGGTCCGCTCGGCAATCTCGGTGTCCACACGCACCTTGATCCCGCCCAGCATCTCGTGGATCACTTCGGGCGTAATCACCAGTTGCTCGGTCCGTCCTTCAGCCACCTTGCGGGCCAGCTTCCGGCATACCGTCCCGATCAACTGTTCGAGCTTACGCACACCAGCCTCTCGCGTGTAATGCCGCGCGATAAAGCCCAGCGACTCACGCGGAAATACAATCCGCGGCTCGCCTTCGACCTTGGTCGCCTGCGATTCGGGCACAGCGTCTTCAGTGGCCGCCTTCTTCTCTTTTTCAGCCGGCTCGTCCAACGCCAGACCGTTCTCCTTGATCTGCCGAGGCACCAGGTACTTCTCCGCGATGTTGATCTTCTCCTCTTCCGTGTACCCGGTCAGTTCGATGATCTCCATGCGGTCGAGCAGCGGCGCCGGAATTGTATCGAGCTGGTTGGCCGTGCAGATAAACAGCACCTTCGACAAATCGAACGGCTGATCCAGATAGTTATCGCGGAACGTGTTGTTCTGCTCCGGATCGAGCGTCTCCAGCAGCGCACTTGCAGGGTCGCCGCGGAAGTCGTGGCCCAGCTTGTCGATCTCGTCCAGCATGAAGACGGGATCGTTGACCTCAACCCGCTTCAGGTGCTGAATAATCTGCCCCGGCAGCGCGCCGATGTAGGTCCGGCGATGTCCGCGGATCTCCGCCTCATCGTGCATGCCGCCCAGCGAGATGCGCGAGAACTTGCGGCCAAGCGAACGCGCAATGCTGCGGCCGAGCGAAGTCTTACCCACGCCTGGAGGCCCGACGAAGCAGAGGATCGGCCCCTTCATATCCGGCTTCAGCCGCCGCACGCTCAGGTAGTCGAGGATGCGGTCCTTCACCTTCTTCAATCCGTAGTGGTCTTCGTCCAGCACTTCCTGCGCCTTCTTGATGTCGACCGCGCCCGCCGAGCCCTTCGACCACGGCAGTACCGCCAGCCACTCCACATAATTGCGCGTCAGCGAGTAGTCCGCCGCCGCAGGATTCATCCGGCTCAACCGCCCGAGCTCCTTTAGCGCGTCCTTCTTCACTTCGTCGGTCATGCCGGCGTTCTCGATCTTCTCCTTCAGGTCGGCGATGTCTTTCTGCGTATCGTCCTGATCGCCGAGCTCCTTCTGGATGGCCTTCATCTGCTCGCGCAGGTAGTAATCGCGCTGCGATTGCTGTACCGAGTCCTGCACTTCGCTCTGGATCTTGTTGCGAAGCTGCTGGACTTCCAGCTCCTTCGCCAGGCTATTGTTCAGCTTCTCGAGCCGCGCCTTCACGTCCGAAGTTTCGAGCAGGTCCTGCTTATCGGTCGTCGAAAGGAACGGCAGGCTCGACGCGATAAAGTCCGCCAGGCGGCTGGGGTCTTCGATGTTGATGGCAATGGTCTGCAGGTCGTCCGACAGCGTCGAGGACGAGGTCACAATGGTCTGGAACTGGCCCAGCACATTGCGCTGCAGCGCCTCCGCTTCGGGCGACTCCTCGGGCTCCTTCTCGTCGATCACCTCGCACTGCGCCGTCATAAACGGCTCAGTCTGCGTAAAGCCGGTGATCTTCACGCGCTCGGTGCCTTCAGTAAACACAAAGAGGCTCTGGTTCGGCATTTTTACGACCTTGTGCACGGTCGCGCGGGTGCCGATATCGTACAGATCGCCGCCGTCGGGCTGGTCCTGACGCGCGTCTTTTTGCGCTACGACCAGGATCGTCTTCTCCTCGCCCAGCGATTGGATCAACTGGATCGAGCTGGTTCGGCCCACAGTCAGCGGCAGCACCGCATGTGGAAACAGCACAGTTTCCCGCACCGGAAGCACCGGATAAGAGTGTCCCTCGCCATTGCTGGCCTTCGTCGCCGTGGGCTTGATTACGCTTACAAATTCGTTTGCCATGAGTGTCCTTCTATCAACTTTCTTGCATAGGATGCACTACAACCATCGAAAGTCGCAAGTCTATATCTCAAAACCCGGCCCATACCCTTATTGGATGTCTTCCGCCGCCTCCGGGGGCCGACCCGGCTCCAAAATCGTCCTCCCCCCGCCATTTGCCGGAAATTGGGCGGACTTTGCATGAAGGTTGTTGCTTTTGCGCTTCCCGCCGTTGCACCACCGCCTTATTCCAAGTACGCTAACCAAGCGGCCCTGTTCCCTCTATCCATGCGGAGGTGGCGAAATTGGCAGACGCACCAGACTTAGGATCTGGCGCCGTAAGGCATAGGGGTTCAAGTCCCCTCCTCCGCACCAAAACCAGCGCCGCAGCCGAAGGACTTCCCATGAGCGAGACCATTACCCAGCCCGACAACACCACCATCACCCTCGAAAAGACGGGTGACTACCGCGACTCCTACGCCAACAGCGTCCAGATTCGCATGTCCATCTGGGACTTCCACATGGTGTTCGGCACACTCGAGCAGCAAACCCGCGACTCTGTTTCCATCAATAACTTCCAGGGCATCTACGTCAGTCCGCAGCAGGCCAAGGCGCTGCTCAACGTCCTGACCCACAATATCGTCCAGTACGAGCAGACCTTTGGCCCTATCTCGCTCGATAACGCCCAGGCTGTCGGTCCCCACTTCGTCGTCCCCAGCGGCCCTGTCCACTAAAGCCGGCGCGATGCTGTCTTACTTTCTGACCTTTCTGAAGGGATCCCGCTTTCCATGACGGCGACCGCTGCGGAGTCATCCGTCAAACCTGCAAAGCGCAACCTGTCTCTGCTGGCGCTTTATCCTCTCTTCTTTGCCGCCGTCTTCCTCGGGCACCTCACGCTCCTTCGTCTCCCCTACTTCTGGGACGAAGGCGGCTACTACATCCCCGCCGCCATGGACTTCTTCCATTCCGGCACCCTGATCCCGTACACCACCGCAACCAACGCCCATCCGCCGCTGCCGTCCGTGCTGCTCGCAGGCGTCTGGAGCCTCACCGGCTTCACCATCATCGCCACACGGACCTTCGTCTGCCTGGTCTCGGCCGCTGCGCTGCTAGCTGTCTTCCGCCTCACTCGCGACCTCCTCGGAGACCTCGCCGCCGCTGCCGTTACGCTGCTCACCGCAATCTACCCGATCTGGTACGTCCAATCCACGCTGGCCCACGCCGACATCTTCGCCGCGGCCTTCACACTATGGGCACTCGCGCTTTACCTTGAACCCTGTCCAACTTTGTCATCTCGACCGGAGGCGCAGCCGAAGTGGAGAGACCCGCAATTCGTCCGCGCCGGCACGGTCGCCATCCTCTTCGCCCTTTCCGTCCTCTCCAAAGAAACCGCCATCATCACCCCCTTCGCCCTGGCGCTCTACCGCTTGTACCTGTTGGCTCGTAACCGGGAACCAAGAACCCAGAACCTCCTCTGGATTGCCGCTCTCACGTTCTGCGTGCTTCCACTTCTCGCCTGGTACGGCTACCACCACCACAAGACCGGCTTCACCTTCGGCAATCCTGAATTTCTCCGCTACAACGCCAGCGCCAACCTCGATCTGCACCGCATCGTGCTCAGCCTCTACCATCGCGGGCTGCATCTGTTCGGCCACATGAACATGTGGGTCGCCACACTGCTGACCGCCGCGTGCTTCATCCTCCCGCGCCGGATCACCCGCACCATTCCCACAGCAACGCTGATCCCCATCGTCATCACCATCCTCGTCAACTGGATTGCCTTTTCCATCCTCGGTGGCGCGCTTCTCACCCGCTACCTGCTGCCGATCTACCCGCTGATCCTATTGCTCTTCGTCGCCGTCTGGCGCGAGCGCACGCGGGTCTGGCCGCTGCTTGCCGCGCTTCCGGCTGTGGCCTTCCTCATCGCACTGCACGTCGACCCGCCCTACACCTTCGCGCCTGAGGACAACCTCACCTACCGCGACATGATTGTCCTCCACCAGGAAGCGACCGCCTACATCGAACAGCATCTGCCCCAGGCCACGGTCCTCACCGCATGGCCCGGCAACGCAGAGTTGATTCACCCTGAGCTCGGCTACGTCCACGCACCCGTCAAGATCGCAAGCCTCACCAATTTTGCGATCGACGAGATTCTCAAGGCGCAGCAAACACCAGGCGACTACGACGCCGCATTCCTCTTCTCGACCAAGTACGAACCGGGCCGCGTCAACATCTCCCAACACACCGAAAACAGCGACGCCCGTTACTTCGACTTCCACCACGACATCCATCCCGAAGAAGCCGCCCGCCTGCTGCACGGCACAGTCGTCTGGCAGGACCATCGCGACGGCGAGTGGGCCGCCGTGCTGCGTTTTCCCCGCAGCTACGAGGCGAGACTCAGAGCGACGCCCCTCCCCCCTTTGTCACCCCGTAATCCTTAACACTGCGGACTAGCATAGACGGTGCGCGACTGGTCTCGAAGTAGTACTCCTTATGTCTTTGAAGCGCTGAAAGCGCGACGCTATACCAGCACAATCACGTAGGAATCGCGCGTTTGTGGCGTGGCATGAATCTATAGGTCGGGCCTTCAGCCCTCATCCGTCTTACTTCCGTTTACCCGGGGCTCCCTTGCCCGACGAGCGAGAAACCACTCGTCGGGGCGCGTCCGCCCTGGGCTGGTATAGATCGCGCTTTCAGCGCTTCAAACTTTGCCGGCCTTCATGTGCTCAACTCATCCCGGACCATCCATCGAAACAATGACTCTGGCCTGATGAACGGCTTCGCGCAATGCACCTGCTACTTCGCGCCCGTCTCATTCCACAGAAACGCCAGTTCATCCGCCGTATCGTTTACCAACTGCGTGACACTGACGCCCGCACTATGTCCAGCCTTGACGTCATAGTGCAGCAGCACAGGCCGGCGCTCATCCGCAGGCTCCGCCATCACGGTTGACTGCATCAATGCCGCCATCTTGCGCGCATGCAGCGGAGCGACCCGCGTATCGCTATCGCCGGTCAGGAACATGATCGCCGGATACGTCACACCCGCCCGCACATTCTGGTACGGCGAGTACTTCAGGATGTACTCCGCCTGCTCCGGCTTGTCGGCAGACCCGTACTCCGTCGTCCACCAGCGTCCGACAAGAAAATTCTGATAGCGGCTCATATCCAGCAGTGGATACCCGCACAAAATCGCGCCATACAAATCCGGCCGCTGCGTCATCGACGCGCCCATCAACAGACCGCCGTTCGACCGGCCTGTAATCGCCAGCCGCGCCCGCGTCGTGTACTTGTTCGCAATCAAAAACTCCGCTGCCGCAAACCAATCGTCGAACACGTTTTGCTTCTTCTCGAACATTCCAGCCTTGTGCCAGGTTTCTCCGTACTCTCCACCACCGCGCAAATTGGGCAGCGCAAAGAATCCGCCCTGCTCCATCCACCACGCATACTTGGGATCGAAGTTCGGCGTCTCCGAAATCAAAAATCCGCCATACCCCGTCATCAGCAGCGGTGCCTTGCCGTCCATCGCCAGCCCTTTGCGCCCGGCGATAAACATTGGAATCCGCGTTCCATCTTTCGATGTATAAAACACCTGCCGCACTTCATACTTCGACGAATCGAACGGCGCCTTTGAAGCCGCCCAGACCTCCGTCTTCCCCGTCGCGATATCGTAGTGAAAAATTGTCGATGGAACCGTAAATGACGAGAAGGTATAGAATCCGTTATTCGAATCCGCTCGCCCGCGTACCACGCTGCCCGTGCCGATCGTCGGATAGGTAATCGTCCCGATCTTCTTGCCATCGAGCGTGTAAATCGTCGTCTCCGACTTCACATCCGCGAGCCGACCCACAAACATCTTTCCGCCCGCAATCGATACCTGCCCAATCGGCTCTTTCCCTTCCGCGATCACTACCGGCCAGCTCTTCGTCGTCGGATCGCCAAAGCTCGCCTTCAGCACGCGGCCGTTCGGGGCGCCATAGTCCGTGCTCACAAACATCGCGTCGCCGACCATGTGCAGTTGAAACCGCGACTCCACACCCCACACCAACGGCTCCAGCTTTGGTTCCGTGGCGTGCAGGTCCTCAATCAAAATCCCTTCGCGTGTGGAAGGAACGCCGTGTGCCACTTCAACAACCAGCCACCGCCCATTTTCCGAAATCCTGACGCTGATCAAGTCCAGCGGCCCCAGCGTCTCCCCCTTATAGCTTCCGCCGAACATCTGCACGTCCTTGTCCGTGCTTGTTCCCATCGTATGACGAAACACCGCGCCACCACCGGCCTTCGTCGTCAGCGCGTAGTACAGAGTCTTGCCATCCTCCGTCAGCCCAAACCCGCTGTACCGCGCCAGCGGCAGAGCGTCGCCGAGGTCTTTGCGCGCCGCCACGTCAAACGTCCGCACCATCTCTTCATCTGCGCCGCCATGCCGCACGCTGTACATCAGCAGTTTTCCATCGGAAGAGATGCCGGCGATGCCCACCGAAGCATTGCCATCTGCGCTCAACGTGCTCGCATCGATCAGCTTGACGTCATCGCCATGCAAACCGTCGCGCATATAAATCGACGCCTGGTTCTCTGCAGCCAGTCTCTTGCTAAAGAAGAATTTCCCATGCCGCTCCGTCGGCACGCCCACAACATCGACGCGCTGCAGCTCAGTCAGCCGCGCAACCATTGCATCCTTCAGCGGCTTGATCTGCGCGAAGTACGTGCCGGTGTACGCCATCTGCGCATCGATGTAAGCGCGGGTGTCGGGCGCCTGCTGGTCTTCGAGCCAGCGATAGTTATCGGTCAACTGCCGTCCGCCAACTGTGTCTGTCACCGCCTTCACCGCGACTGCAGGCGGCGCACCCAGCGTCACGCCATTGCCGCCATGAATCGCCACATCCTGCGCCGTGCACGCGCTCGCGCACAGCAACACACCTAAACCAACGAACCGCACACGCATCACCCGTTCTCCTATAAAAGCAACGAACACCACTTTACTACCCGGCCGAGTCTGCGGCTCGATGTTGCTTCAGGTTGCGGAGGGATGGGAGTTACATGACGAAAGCCGCGGAATAGGAACCTCAAGTTCATTCAAAGACTCCAAAGTTCCGAAGGCATCCGTGGCGACCTTTGCGCTCCTTGGCGACCTTTGCGTTAAAGTACTCCTGCCATAGGCACAACTGACGGTCGAGAGTGGCGCAAATTCCCAGCAGCAGGTTCGTTGGGCGCTTTCCGCATGCCGATAAATTGCCGTTATTATGCCGATAAATTGCCGATAAAAAGCTGGCGACGCCCATACAAAAC
>Ga0206916_1045_pt1 | contig 28906 bp, 34 predicted proteins | sample Alteio_BWOrgHeat_71_FD_152957 | JGI IMG/M metagenome (GOLD analysis project Ga0206916, IMG submission 152957) | Enriched cells from forest soil in Barre Woods Harvard Forest LTER site, Petersham, Massachusetts, United States -... | ecosystem: Environmental > Terrestrial > Soil > Temperate forest >... | reverse complement strand
TGTAGCCAGATGACCTCATCATCGGTCCTTATTTTTTTATTTATATGGTTTTACGCCTCTTCTCTTTTGTCGTCAATGCAGGGTTACCAATTCCATTCATCACCCCAATCAATGTCTCGTGCTTTTGGATATATCTTTTCATTACTTTTAGAGATAATGCGTCGTTCTAGCTCTGTATTTTGCATGCAAAGGTCTAAAATAACATGGCCTGTCTTCCTTATTGGCGCTTTAATGACCCGTGCTTTAGGTTCTGAAATGGGATGGGGAGAAACCGCAAGGTAAGAATATTTTTCATCCTCATAAGGCAAGGCAGCGTCTTTAGCGCGCGTGTGGTACTTCCCACGAGGGATACGAACACTAAAGTGACACCAATCTTTTCCTTCAATAAATCTAGGAGCTAGAGGGCAGCTGGCGTTATGGGAGCAAGGAGCAATGATATTAGCTCCCAAATTTGTTAATAATTGGCGAGCTTTTAGAATATGACCAAAACTCTCAGGGGTACCTGGTTCTATAAGAATCAATAGATTATCCGCTGCTTCATAGGCTTTTTCAAGAACATGGGCTTGCTCATTCAGAGAAAGTTCATTCAGTACATATGACAGAACGACGGCGTCATGGGAGGGGAAAATATCTTCCTTTGTGATATCATGTCGGCACCAGGCAAGCTGGAGAGGATGGAGATTTTCTTGGGTGAGATGTTGCCCTAAACGCAAAAACTCAACATCTTTTTCAAAAAGAGTGACGCGTTCTAGATTAGCTATCGTTTCATGGGCTGCCCATGCAAGACTTCCCACCCCGGCCCCTAAATCTAAAAGACTTTTAACAGGTTTGAGAAACGGCTCAATTCGCCGAAACACGTCTTGTAAAACGCCATAGGTTGCTGGAAGGCGAGCAGCAATATAGGCCTGGCGATGAAGTTGATTGTCAATGAATTGACCTTGTGCATAGCGTTGAGTCAAGTCGGCGCAAGCTGCTTTCAACTTGTCCATGTTTAAGGGGGCTAACTCTCGATCAATAGCATTTGATAATTTTAAAGGAAGTGTTTTCAAGGGTCCCTCTTCCCAATTTCATTCCTCTTATTAAACCACGCTTAGCCTTGAGATGCTATGAGAAAATGTATTAAATTTTTGTGAATCATCCCTCAGCATGCTATGCTTATAACGAAATAAACGAAAAGGGAGGGTATAATGGCTAAAAAATATATGCTTGTACGATTTGTCGTTGAGAATTTCTCAAATTGGAAATCTCTTTATGATCAAGACCACAAAGATCATGAAAAAGCAGGGCTTAAAGAACTTCATCTTCTGAGGAGTATAGAAAATCCGGATGGGGTTACTCTTCTTTTTGAAGTTGAGGATGTGGAAAAGGCCAAGGCGTTTGTGAGCTCTCCTGCGACCCGCGAAAGAATAGAAAAAGCAAGAATTGTGGGCGACCCTGAAATTTCCTTTCTTTCGTAATTGAAAAATATAGAGTTTATTCCTTGACTTACACAAAAATTCAATCGGCATTGATACTTGTGGTCTTCCTCATTGAGGTCATCTGGCTACAATTTTCTTCTGCAACAATATCTTATGATCCGACGATATTGTTTGTTTTTTCGCTTTGTTTACTTTTCCTCTACATTCCTTACCTGTGGTATAAGAAATACCGCCCCGAGCCCAAAATTATGGCAGCTCTTCTATCGATCTTTTTTTTATTGGTCTATGCAGAGCTTATGACCGTACTAAGCTATTTAATGTGCAGTTTGGCTCTACCCCTAGTCGACTCTAGCGTTGTTGCCTTTGATCATGATTTAGGGTTCTATGCTCAGTCGTTCTTTTTTTGGTTTAAACAGCACAGATGGTGGGATATTTCATTTATTCTGATTTACGATACTTTTCTTTTTCAAATGTTAGCAATTGTAATATTCTTCATTTTATTGGGTGAACTCACCAGCCTCCAAAGGTTTATAATGCAGTTTATGTTGGCTGCCCTTCTAGCAGTGGTGATCTCTGGCCTTTTACCTGCAGCCGGAGTTTCTGATTGGTATCATTATACTCCTAACCCTGCATCGACTTATGCGATTCACCATTTTTATGAACTCAGACAGGGCATTTTGGACGTTACTCAGGGAGATGGAATTGTAGAGCTACCCTCGTTTCATACGACCATGGCTCTTATTTATGCGTATGCCCTTCGGCATCAAAGAAAGATTATCTTTATTCCTGTTTTAATATTAAATTGTTTAATGGTTTTTTCATGCATTCCCGTTGGCGATCATTATCTTGCGGATATACTAGCTGGAATTGTTTTATTTGCGGTCGTGATCGGACTTGAGCAGCTTATTTTTTTGGGCGTGAAAAAATATGGAACAGAAATCTAAGAGAGGAGCCGGTCACCCGGTCTCCTCCGTCTAGAACCTCATCGTGCCCTATGGGTTTAGAACAAAGCCATGGGGATGACATGAGACTGTGTGATTAGACCTCTCCAAAGTAGACACAACCTAGGAAATATACTCTTTCAAATAACTTCTGACATTGCGGTCGAGTTCTTCATCGAGGTTATTCATAATTTTTTCCATCATAACAATCCAAACTTTTCGCCTTTGTCCAAGAGTAAAGTTTTCTCCAATAGTGCGTGAGCCTTGAGCACGAGCATAAGCAAAGTTCTTCGCATTTCCAGCGTCATCAAAGATTTCGATTTTGACAGACATTTTGGCGTCATACTGCTCCGATTGATCGACAGTAAACATGCCTCGCAGACCTTTTGTTCCTTGGAGAGGTTTCTCAATAACAGAAGCGTCCTCAATGGTTACAACGGCATACCCTGTTTTTCCAACGGGTAAAAGACGATCTTGAACCCATTGTTGAATCATAGCTATAGGGGGCACCGGCAAATCATTTTCTACATGAGGAGGCATAGATGAAGATTGGTATTGTTTCACAACTTCCACACGTGCAACATTGAGGTGAATGGGTTTGTTTGCAAGATAAGCTAACCCTACTGGTTCAGGGAGTTGTGCAGTGGGCGAGCAAGCGGCAAGAAAAAGTGTAACAACACAAGCAAAAGGGAAAAAGCGCATATTATAGCTCCTTAATGGACCGTCATAAGGTCCTTACGATTAAACTCATAATGATAATTACAGAATTCGCATGTCATTTTCAACTGTCCCTTTTCAAGAAGGCTCTCTTTTTCATCGGGCGAGAGAGTGGCTAAAAAATCTTTAATTCTTTCTTCCGAGCATCGACATTGGGCTTTCAGGAGGGTGGGATTAAATACGGTGACACCTCCCTCATGAAAAAGACGGATCAACAATTCTTCATAAGGTATTGAAAAATCTAAAAACTCCTGAGGGGAGAGGGTGTTTAAGAGGGCTTCAATATGTACCCATGATTCTTTATTCGCTCTTTGTTCTGGCATTTGTTGAAGGAGAAGGGCTCCACTTTTCCAGATTCCTTCATCTGTTTTTTCTGAGACAATAAATAATCGCGTTTCCAATTGTTCGGATTGAACAAAATAATGTTCAAGTGCATTGGGAAGATTTTCATGATTTAAATCTACAATTCCTTGATAGCGATCAATTTTAAGTCCTTGGTCAACTGTGAATGCTAAATACCCACTTCCCAAAAGCTCTTGAAAAGTATCTTTTTTCTTGATTTCCTGGGGGCGAAATTGGGTATACCCACGCATATGCCCCTTATGAGTGATATCTACGACAGTAAGACCTATGGGGCCATTGGTCTTTGTTTGGAGTATAAAAACGCCTTCATATTTCAAAAGACCAGCAAGAGTTGCACCAGCAGCGAGCAGCTCTGCTAGAACTTTTTCTACTGGGAACGGATAGTCATGTTGGTTCAAAATCGTGGTACTGACGTTTTTTAATCGCACTAAACGTCCTCTGAGCGAAAAAAGAGGAAGTATAAAAGGGATTGAAATATCTGAATCTTGGCGGTAAGTCATTAAAAAATACTACTTCCCAGTGATATTTGACCTCATATCATAGGATGTAGAGCCGTCAACGTCAAACAAATCCAGACTTTTCAAAAAAAAATTAACTATTTCTTAACCATTTAAGGTGCATAATATAGTTACTAGGTAAAAAAGTATTTCTAGGTAAAAATAATAAAAATATTTAATCATTATGGAGGAGGGTATCATGACTTTTTTTAAGGATTTCTTAAGGCAAGATGAGGGGGTTACAGCCATAGAATATGGTATGATTGCAGCACTTATTGCAGTCGTCATTATTACGGCCGTAACAACTGTCGGAACGAAGTTATTGTCAGTCTTCACTCAGATTGCTGCTTCAATTTAATAAAATCACTTCTACGAAAGGAAGAGATGAGTTTAAACAAGAAGGGTGTGATTCGCACCCTTTCTTGTTCTTATTTATCTGAAGAGGAGTAAGATAAGAGAGTTGATTTCTAGTATAAAATAATTATTATTATATAAACAATTGTTATATAGGTAATATTATGGTATAATTATATCAAAGAAGGAATATCTGATCCAAGTCTTATTAGGGAGCCTGGATAAAAGAGGAATTAAAGCGCCTTAGATTTACTTATTTATAACGATGAGGCTTAGCATGTCATTTTTAAATAGCTTTTTAAGGAACGACGAGGGGGTTACTGCCATCGAATATGGTATGATTGCAGCCCTTATTGCTGTCGTTATAATTACGGCGATTACGGCAGTTGGGACGAAGTTGTTGTCAGTTTTTACTAAAATTTCTGCTTCAATTTAATAAAAATACTTTTAAGAAAAAAAGAGAGAAAAAATTCAAAAATAACTTAATTTTATTGAGGGGTCACTAGCATGTCACTGATAATAAAATAATAAGTAATTATGATTAAAATGGATTTAATGCACTTTGTATTTAGGTACTGCTTATGTATAGGGGGATAATATGTTGTTTCTGAGACAATTTTTACGGAACGACAAGGGGGTTACTGCCATGGAGTATGCTTTGATTGCATCACTCATTGCAGTTATCATTGTTACTGCGGTTACCGCTGTTGGAACGAAGTTGATCTCTTTGTATACGAAGATCGCTGCTTCGATTTAAAGTTATTGTTTCTGCCTGTTCGTGTGTTTTGTGTGATGAGAAACGAGTCGTTTAGCTTAGGCTTGATTAAAAACTTCTCGTGTCGAACTTCTAATTTTGGTAATCTAAAGATAATAAAATTAGGGGATACATTTGGGTTACGCAAACATTCTATGGGCAATTGTTATTATTGTCTTTTTAATTGATATTATCTGGATAAACTTTTCCTCATTTAGCATATATTACAACTTAAGTGATTTGGGTCTTTACATTTTTATTCTTCTTACTTTTTTCATACCCTATCTTTTTTATAAAAAGTTTCGTCCTGATCTCAGGATGACAACGGCTTTGTTATCTTTTTGCTGGCTCCTGAGTTTTACAGGGGGTGCAATTGTATTGTCTTACCTGGCTTATACCACAGATAGGGCACTCGTCACTCAAGCCTTAGCTGACATTGACAGTTATTTAGGAATTTATCCTCCCGCCATCGTCATGTGGTTTTGGAATCACAGTTGGCTCAATATCTTGTCCATTATCATTTATACGAGTTTTTTGTATCAAAAGCCATTTATTCTCCTTTATTTTAGTCTTCGGAAGGACCTGTATCATCTGCAAAGTTTTATAATGCAATACATGATTGCTGTTTTGATAACGATTTGCATTGGCGCTTATTTCCCCGCCGAAGGAACCTATGCTTGGTATCATTTTAAACCGTTTACAAGCCAACTTGGTGATGTTCAACGTTTATATGAACTTCGTCAAAATATAGTTAATTTAAAAGCTTTGAACGGTATTATTGAATTTCCTTCGTTACATTCTGCCTTGGCAGTGATTTATATTTATACTTTTCGTGATGAACGTAGAATTATTTTTATTCCAGTTTTAATATTAAACATATTACTGCTTTTTTCATGTATATCTACGGGTGGTCACTTTTTTATCGACGTTTTAGCAGGAATTGCCATAGCTATAGTTGCTATTGGGATTGAGCGATTAATTTTCCATGCTGTACAAAACTCCCAATTGAAAAGAGCAGAGGAAAAGAAACAAATAAAATCATCAACTCTGTAGGCTTGGATAGTCGTCGTATTATTCAATTATCTCAAATTTTAAATTCCTACTCAATTTAAATTATATTTTTATTTTAATGACTTAGCGACCATTTCTAAAAAAATTGATAAAAGTTTACTAATTTTTAAGAAGATTCCGATTTAATGAATGATATGAGGCGGGCAATTGTCTCGCAATAATAAATTCAAGAAGGAGGTATCTTACCATGGTGACTACTGTAAGTGCACAACATAAACTTGATCGTATTCGTCCTCCACGCGTCCAAATCACTTATGACGTGGAAATAGGGGGAGCAATAGAGGAATATGAGCTTCCTTTTGTAATGGGGATTTTAGCAGATCTTGCAGGACACCCGGAAACTCCTCTTCCTCCTTTAAAAGATCGGAAATTTATTGATATTGATCGAGATAATATCAACGATGTGATGGCCTCCTTAAATGCTCGGCTCCCTGTGCGTGTAAAGAACGTATTGGGTGGAGACGCACCGGATCTGAATATTCTTCTCCAATTCAAATCCATGGATGACTTTAATCCTCTCAATATCGTTAACCAAATTGGACCTTTATCAGATCTCTATAAGAAAAGGGTAGCACTATCCGATCTTCTATCCAAATTAGATGGGAATGATCCCTTAGATACAGAACTCAGAAATATCGTTGAGAATCCTGATGTTTTGGCTCAATTAAAAAATGAGCTTAAATCAAACAAATAACTTTAAACGCTTTAGACGAGGGAGTTAAATCATGGCAGATGACACAAAAAAAGCACCAGCAAAAACTGGAAAAGTTGAGACAGGTGCTCCTGGAACAGGAGGCGCTGTAGCATCTGGAGGAACCGGAGGTGGTTCTGGAGGAGCTGGAGGTGGTTCAGGAGGAGCTGGAGGCAAGGGTAAAATCCTCGACACCATTATTCAAAACGGTAAGCTTGCCCGTGATTCATCACAATATGATAATGCCAAAGAGATGTTGGCGGAATTTGCAAATCAAGTTTCTGCTGCTCCCAAGGGAAGTATCGGTAATGATGTCTATTCCTTTATTATTAGCAGCATCAGTAAGCTCGATCGGACAATTTCTTTGCAACTGGATGAAGTTCTCCACGATCCACATTTTCAAAAATTTGAAGGATCCTGGAGAGGGCTTCATAAGCTTATTCAAGCTACCGAAACAAGTGAAACTCTTAAGCTCAAGTTATGGGTCATTACAAAACAAGAACTGTTTGATGATTTGGAACGTGCAGTAGAGTTCGACCAAAGTCAGCTATTTAAAAAGGTTTATGAAGAGCAGTATGGCACCTTTGGTGGAATACCCTTTTCTTGCCTCATTGGTGACTTTGAGTTCGGGCGGGATGCAGTGGATATGGAATTGGCGACATGGATTTCAAATGTGGCGGCGTGTGCTCATACACCTTTTATTGGGGGTGCAGCTCCAGCGTTGTTTAACTTTGATAGCTTTATAGAGTTGAGCGCCCCCCGGGATCTTGCCAAGCTCTTTGATGGCACTGACTCCATTAAATGGAGAAGCTTCCGTGACACAGAAGATTCTCGCTACTTCACCCTCACTCTTCCTCATGTGTTGATGCGACTACCTTATGGAGGAGAGGACAACCCCGTCGAAGGCTTCGATTATGAGGAAGCCGTGGATGGAACGGATAACTCTAAGTTTTGTTGGGGAAGTTCAGCTTATGCAATGGCTCAGAACATTACAAATGCCTTTGCCCTTTATAAGTGGACAGCTGCGATTCGTGGTGTTGAAGGAGGTGGGCTCGTCTCTGATTTGCCAGCCTTTACCTTCAAAACTGCTGATGGAGATTTGGCTGTGAAGTGTCCAACGGAAATCGCAATTACGGATCGTCGAGAAAAAGAACTCAGTGATCTTGGTTTTATGGCTTTATGTTATTGTAAAGACACGGACTATGCAGCCTTTTTCAGTTCACAAACGACACAAAAACCAAAATTATACAACGAAAATGCAGCAAACGCTAACTCGAGAATCTCGGCAAGGCTTCCTTACATGCTTAATGCATCTCGGTTCGCCCATTATATTAAAGCAATGATGAGAGATAAAATTGGTTCTTTCTTCTCGAGGCAAGAGGTTTCTTTATTCCTCAATTCATGGATTGCCCAATACGTACTTCTCACTGATGTTGCACCAGAAGAAGTAAAGGCCTCATTCCCCTTACGTGAAGCCCGAATAGATGTCTCTGATGTACCTGGCAAACCAGGGAGTTACACAGCTGTTGTCTTCCTGCGGCCATTCTTCCAACTTGAAGAATTGACGGCATCTTTGCGATTGGTTGCGACTTTACCAACACCTATTGGGGGATAAGCTAAGGAAATTAAATGCGTCAATGGAATAAGATGAAAGGAATATAAAATGGCCTACGATTTAACACCAGGTACCAATATGATTACAGCAGCCGCTGAAGCTGCAAACTCGGGGACAAATACCTCTAACCTTTATATCAGTATTGCAATGCAAGGAACGGGTACGCTTCTTGGAGCAAATGTCGATCCAAAGCTTATAAAAGCAGATCGTCTCCTAGCCTTTAGTGAATCCATGCGCCGGGAAGTTAATACTGCAGCTGAAAACTACTTGTTTTCGGCTGGAGAAATTGATGCCCGTTGGGTTTACGCAGAGATTTTGCGGACCAAAGCAGCAAGTTATGTGAGAGACTCCTTTTTTAATGGCAGTAATATTGGACCCATTAACATATATAGAACGGATGTCATAAATAAAAAATTAACAGTTACAGAAGAATTTTCTTATGAAAATTGTATTATAACAAAAATTGAAACCACGGCTGTTGCGCTTCAAGGACAAAAATTAGACACACTCAAATTCTGGTTCCGCTTTACCAAATGTCAAGATACTCTTCTGTCCTTTGATCAAAATGGGCAAGCCCAGGGCAATAATGTTACGCTCATTGACTTTACTAAAGGCACTCTCCAGGCGCCAGGAGGAGGCCTTGGCGCTGCAGCACCAGTACCAGTATGAGGTAGTGCATAAGCTTATAATATGGATAAATTAAAAAGGTGTCTCAAGAGGAGGCACCTTTTTTCTTTGGAAGCTCATGAAAAAATGTTATACCTAAAAGAAAGAATGATATCTAAATCCTTCTTCACAAGAGGAGAAAATGAAACAAAATAAAATCAACAGAGGAACACTTGCTCCGCTTTTTGACCGCATTGTGGACGATAAGGGTTCTGTGGGTATTGCCTATCAACTCCTCAATACGGAGGAGCTTAAAGAATCAATTATTCGTGAAGTTTCAATTATTTTAAACACGCGTTGCACCGTTCGCAAAGTTATTTATGAAGACCATTTGGAAACCATTCCTCTCTTTGGTCTTCCCGATTTTTTTGGCTTGGGGGACTTTAGCTATTTAGAGGGGGATAACCCCCAAGAATGGCCCACAGCAGCACGATTTATTGAAACAGCTATTCGCGCTGCTGAGCCACGGCTTCAAAACATTTTTGTGAAGGTTGAAGCGTATGATAATGTTGATCAGGCACTCTCAGTTACAGTTATAGCCTCTATAAAAGAATCCAAATTGGTCAAGGAAATACACTTTCCCTTAATACTGCAGAACTGGGCACCATCGAAGCAGAAGGCCGCGTAAAGAAGTTGTGAAATAATAATGGAGTCACAGGATTAAACCTATTTGTAATAAAAGTAGAAATAAAATTATTGACTAAAATATTCAGATAATATACTGTTTTCTTAATTTTTTATTGTGAGGTTGTTATGAAAGTTCTTAAAATAAAATCTTATTTATTCCTCTCTTCCATTATTGCTCTTGTTCATACCTCATCTGCAGTACTTGCTATGGAGACTGAAGAAGATCCAAAGCTTAGGAGAGCGGCTCTAAAGATGGGTGACTACTTTGTAGCATTAACGAATGCGGGGAAATATGAGGAAGTTTTGATGACAATGAGTCGTGCAAATTTACCAATGAAAATCTTCGATACTTTGATTCTTGGTAAAACAACTTCCGAAGAGATTAATCCACATTCTCAAATCCTAAATGTTGTATATAGTTATCTACATTCTTGTAATAGGTTAGGGCAATCTTTTCAAAATAGAGAAATTAAAACCGCTTTTGAATATTATCAATCGGCAGTTACAAATGGAGATAAATTTTGGGATTTTTACAAGAATTTTAATGAACCAAGATATAATGACTCTTTAATTAGGATGCTTCATGAGATCACTGAGGCCTATTATTCTTTAACTCACCTTCAGTATCAGGGTGTTGATTGTGCAGTTGAAAATATGAGAAAGCTAGTTGAATATGGTAAAATTAGAGATAGAAGATTGCCGAGTTTATCATCCTTCCAAGAAACCCCGGATAATTGCAGCTCAGTACACTCAGTAGGAGTGTTAAAATACAATTATTTAATTTATATGCTCTCTTACTTACCGCATGTGAAAGATGAAAAAGAATTTGGAGATTTTCAAGAAGAAATCAATCGTGTTATTTTATACTTAAAGGAATCGAAACATGAACTTTATGAAAAAGCTATAGAACAAAGAGAGACACTTACTAGACTGGGTAATAATCAACGAGAAAGTAAGCCATTACCCGCTGGTCTCTCTAGAAGGGGGGGAGAACGTCTTAAAAAGAAAGTGCATGAAAGAAAGGCTGAAGAATTAAAAAAAATTACGGAAGAGAGCGAAGAAAGTCTTCCACCTTCGACTGTCATTCGAAGGACTTTGCAGGAAATTGAAGAAAGGATTAAGACTTGCAACTTAGACTATGTGGCTTCCAAACGTAGGCAACAATTTATTCAATCTCATCAGGAAATTGTGCATAGAATTCTTAAGGTAGAAAAGAAAATTTTTGAATACCATGATAAGGTGGCTAAATATGAAGGAAATAAAGAAAATTTGTATACTATTTATATGAGCGGTGCAAAGATTCTTATGCCCTCTTTGACTGGGACATTATTAAGATATTTAATCTGCTTCATAAATTCTGGCGATTATGAAAATGCTTTATTACGATCAGAAGTATATCAAATGATTGCAGGGAGGTTGCCCAAAAAACATAATCTGCACGAAGCCTATTTGAAGTTTATGCTTGGAGAGCCTGCGGATTGGGATCGGCAGGTTGAAGAAAATAAGAAAAGAAATCAAGAGAAAAGAAAAGCAAGAAGCGCAAGAATGGCTGAAAAAATCAAAGAGGAATTAGAACAGAAAAAACCTAAAGAAAAAGAAAGAACGGGCGTGAAACCATTGGAAACTGACTTAAGGAGAGGAAAAGAGAAAGAAATAGTGACAATAGAGGAGAAACCTCAAATGACCTCTTTCCCTGAGAGTGCTTTAAAAAGTTCAACGTCACTTGCCGCTTTTCATGAAGAAACACGAAAAGAGAAAAAGCATAAGCACTGGTCTGACTATAAGATGGAGTATGTACATAGTTCTAGAGGCGCTCCTCAGCAAAAAGAAGAAGAGGTAAAAGGTGAGGCTAAAGAAACACCGGAGTTTACTATTTCAGGTGCTGCATATAAATTGTATCGATCATTATATAGTATTTCCCCTCGATTTACACCAGAAGGTGCCAGTAAACTTCTTGGAGCTTTTGGGATGCAGCTTGGCGGTGGTAAAGGGAGCCATAAGAAACTTGCGTTTGTGGATGCTTTAAACGGCAACCCTGTTTTAAATCAAGAACAAAAAGAAATATTCCGTTTTCCAAATCTTGTAAATGCATCATATGCAGAAGGTTCAATGATGGTAATTCCCAGATGGGAAGGAAATAATCCTCCACGTTATATGATAGGAGCTTTAAGATACATTCTTGAGAAAAGTGGGATTAAAGAAACAAATGTCCATAAAAAGAACGAGAAAAAAGGTTAATTGAAATTAAGCATATATAATGTTCAAGTTTGTAACGCTGACAACTCGTTCAATACCAGCAAGATCTTTTAGAACAAACAAACTTTTAAAACCAGCATTTTGAAAAATTGCTTCCACTTCTTTCCTCTGACCGGCCCCAATTTCAAAAACAGCAATACCCTTGGGGGCAAGAAGAGGCCTAATATCGCGGGAAAGGATGCGATAGCACTCAAGCCCATCCTCTCCTCCAAAGAGAGCTTGCGGAGGGTCGTAATTAAGAACACCTTTTTTGAGAGTATCTTTACCTTTGTCAGGAATATAGGGGGGGTTGCTGACAATAATGTCAAAGGGACCCTCTAGGTTTTCTCCCCAATTCCCTTGGAGGAAAGTGGCGCGTTCTTCAACTTTATTAAGGGTCGCGTTGGTTTTGGCCATGGCAACAGCTCCTTCATTGATGTCTATTCCAATGCCCGTTGCGTTTTTGAGCTCATGGAGAAGAGAGATGAGAATACAGCCAGAACCTGTCCCGAGATCTAAAATACGCCAGGATTCTGAAATCCTATCCCCAACCCACTTTAAAACACCTTCCACCACGCCTTCCGTTTCAGGACGGGGATCAAGTGTGTGCTTATTCAAATGAAAGGGAAGACTCCAAAATTCGCGGATGCCTTTAATGCGGGAAAGTGGCTCTCCTTGAAGGCGCCTTATGAGCCATTGTTGCATTTTAATTTTCTCAGAAGGAGAGGGAACGTAGGTAGGGTTCAAACTGATAAAGGAATTATCACGCTCCAAAGCCGCAGCCAAAAACCATTTTGCTTCTTGACGAGGATTATCAAATTCACCTTTTGTGAGAACTTCTTCAACCAATTGGTGCCATTCTTTAAGGGTCATCAGAGCGCTTTTGTTTTATGAGGATAATGGCATTCTTCACGAACGGGACAGGTGGGACAGAGAGGTTTGCGGGCTTTACAGATATACCGGCCATGGAGCACAAGCCAGAGGTGGGCATTCTTTAGCCATCGAGCTGGGATGCGTTTCATTAATTCTTTTTCCACATCATGGGGCGTCTTCCCAATAGCAAGACCTGTACGATTCGAGACGCGGAAAATGTGGGTATCGACAGCAATAACAGGCTCATGAAAAGCTGTATTGAGAACCACATTCGCCGTTTTACGCCCCACACCGGGTAGGGATTCCAGGGCTTCTCGATTGTCGGGAACCTCACCCTTATAATCGCTCACAAGCTTTTGGCACAGACCCATTATATTGCGGGCCTTTGCGTTATAAAGACCTATGGTATTGATATAACGTTTGAGATCTTCTTCCCCTAGGGCCAGCATTTTTTGAGGGGTATCGGCAATCTTAAAGAGTTCCTTCGTTGCCTTATTAACACCTTTGTCGGTGGCTTGGGCGGAAAGAACGACAGCAATCAAAAGTGTGAAGGGGTTTACAGATTCAAGCTCTCCCTTAGGGTTTGGGTTGAGGGCGGAAAGCTTTTCAAAGAAACGTTCAATTTCTTGAGGGGTCATGGGCGTTGTCATAAGAGTAGACTTCATGCTGCATCTTGTGTCCTTCTATAAATAACCTTAATGGATTCACCGTCCAGCTCTTCGAAAACTTTTTTAAGTTGGTCTAACCAATAATTAATAAAGACTCTTCTAACTCGATGACTTTTCACTTTTTGCAAGCAATCCAATGTGAATGCTCCTGTTATCAAATGATCTGTCTTTTCACTCAAGAATGTATCAAAAACAGCTGTTGTTCCGATTGTATTAGAAGCAAAAAGGATGATTTTGCTCAAAAGATTAAGGTCGGGATAAGCGAAGTCAGCGATCACACCTTCTACTAAACCTAAAAGGATTGCATTGATTAAAGAAGTCACTCTTCCTGGCTTACGAAGCTCTATGATATCTTGGTTAAAGGAAAAAAGAGAAGGGAGAGATTGAAACCATTTCTTGATCACAGTCTTCTCAGCTATCGTCCTCATCCCGGTAACAGCTGCACTGACGACATAACCCATGGGGTTGACAAAGCTGTCATCAAGCCCAAGGGTTCGTGCGATAACACCACCAATAATTTCCCATAGATGTTTAAAGATTATATATTGTGTATAGATACGAATTCCTGGCACCAGTTCGCCTAGGAAACCTAATCCGCGGTGCCACCAAGAAGAATGACGCGTTTCCATAAGATCTTCTCGAAAATTTTTTGCTTTAGCAAGAAACTTTTGAGCTTCAGCAGCTTCTCCAAGTAATTCATTGAGAGGAGTCGGTGAAGATGACTCCTCTTCTGCTGCATCTTCCGTGGGTACAAAAACTCTGTGGCTCCTTTTAAAGAGTAAAGCTGTTACAGCTATAACCCTATCAAGCGAATGTGGAACCTCTTCTAAAATACTAGTCGCGCCCTTCAACACATTAAGCTTGATAACTATGAGATTGAAAAGTGAAGTTATGAATTTATTGGCCTTGGGATGGTTGATGGCGCAACGAACTTCACTTATTTTTTCAAGTAAAATATTTCTGTAAAACCCAACAATTGAGCTCTCCTCATACCAATATTTTCTGAATTCACGGTCTAAGGCTACGCTTGCGTTACTATAAAAAAGATCCCAGAAAGATAGGAATAAAGGTACCCCCGTGAGAACGGTAAATATTATATCGCCAGCATCGGTGGGCGTGTCCTCCACATCCCACACAAAAAAACCCAGATAGACGAGACCATTAAAAAAAGAGCCTACAACAATACCCCCCTTTGCAAGTTTGTGAAGCCAATTATGGTTATAAACGTGGGGCTTAGAATCGGATTTTCCTGTAGGTTTAAACGCCTCTTCACCAAATATAGCTCCACTGATGATCCTTGCTCTTTCATGAAATTGGCGTACAAGGGGGGGAGAGAGAGTCGTCGTTAACCAGGCAATCATGGTATAGGCAGCAGGATTTAGATTTTGAAAATTAAAAAAATACCCGACTTCAAACATGATGATTGCTGTAAGAGAGTGGGGAGGGCCAAATCCAAGAAAGTCTGGAATGATTTGGACAACTCTGGTTTTCCAAGTTGTAGGAAGATGTTTTAGCCAGAACTCTTGATCTAATGTGTTAAAAAATAAATTGATATCAGTACTAACGTCTTGGTCTGAAGCTCCCAAGTATAAATTACTCGGTATCACTTCGTTAAATTCATCGTTAGAAACTGCGGGTGGCGGCTGAGTATTTCTGCTCACATAAACTAACACGGTTTTTTGGTCGGTTATTCCTGTTTCAGCTAAAGCATTTTGTAGTTTTTTTAATAAATCGGATGATTCTCTATGTGAAGAATTTTTAGGTTTATTTAATTCTTGAAATAAAGTCTGGTTAAATTCTTCGGTAATTACATCTTTCAAGAGCTCTGAAATTTCCAGCTTATTTAAAGTCAATTGTAGAATATCAGCTTGTTTCTTTGCAGGGGCTTCATCATCACTATCGTCTCTCACGTCTTCCTCACCACCACCGAAAAAATTTCTTTCATCATCACTTAATCCCTTTTTCTTTTGTTCTTCCTTTTGTTCTTCCTTTTGTTCTTTGTTTGCTGGAGGAATTCTTGGTTTAGGTGGCTTATAAGCTTTGTATACAAACACCTCTTCCCCTTCTTCCATCGCCCATGAAAGGTCCATAGGCGCTAAGAAAATGCTGACAATAAGCGTTAAATGAAGAATTTTTTGTAAAAATTTCATAGTCTTCTCCTACCCTTCAACGATGAGAACGGCGTTAGCACCTTTAAAGCCTTTTACGTTTCCTATTTGATCTGAAACATTTTTAGGGATCTGAATATTTTCAAAAACGACCACATTAGAATCAGAGGAGAAAACAACTTTCTCCTTTTGAAAATTGATAAGAAACGGCTGCCCATCTTTTTGAATAGACATTGTAAACACAAGTTCTTTCTCTCTTTTATCCTTAATATAATCAATAAATTCATGGGGTTTGATATTCTCTTTCTTGCGATACGGGCGATCGGTCATAGCCGTTATTGAGTAAGGAAAAAGCTGAATTTTAAGATTAATTTTATTGTCTTTTTCAACAATTTCATAGGATTGAATCGGGACAGTGAAGTATAAAGGAACTTGAGTCTTCTTTTTTAAATCCTCAAGAGATGTCGCATTGGCTGTTGATAAAATTAAGAGAAAAAAAAGAAATATGAATTTTAACATAGACAATCTCCCTCACCGTTTATTATTTTTTAATATATTTATCGTATTCTATACAGGATGAAATTCAAACTTTCTAACATAGGAGAAAATTATGAAAATAGCTCTAACCCTCTTTTCTTTTGTGCTGCTGCCATTTGCTGTAGCTCAAGCAGAACCCCCCAAATTTGATATCCTTGTGACCGCGGATAAGTTTAATTTTTCTCCCGACCTTCGCCAAATTACGTTATATTCTCCCACCGTAAATCTCAAGTATGAAAAAGCAAATACACATTTTCAAAGTCTATCTATAAATGACTTTATCAATTTATGGAAGCCATCACCAGGAAACAAAAATAGTTTTTCTGCCTCTAATCCCAACGCCATCCTCACAAGTTGGAATAACGAAAAAAACTATCTTGAAGCTTCATTTATTATCGAGAAGACTTCTGTCCAAGGAAATAAGCTTGTTCTTGATGTAAAATATTTAGAAGAGGGGAAGGCACATAAAACTGCCAACGCTCTTCTTCTAACAATTGACGCACAACCCGCAACACGTGAGGATTTACAAAAATTCTTAGCGTCCTCAACCCAAGGAGCTTCTGTGGCAGTTATTGTAGATACTCCTGACGATCCTTGGAATCCTCATGGTGGGCCACACTGAGTTACAGCTAAATTCCTACAACATCATCCATGGAATAAAGGCCCGGTGGTTTTCCAAAAAGCCACTGGGCTGCTTTAATGGCTCCTTGGGCAAAGAGAGCTCGATCGAGAGTGCGGTGCTCAAGGGTAATGACATCCTTTTCCCCAGCAAAGATAACGCAATGATCACCCGTAATACTGCCCCCTCTCAGAACGGCACATTCAATGATGTTGTCAGGCCGAGGGGAACGGGAAGGATAGGGAGGTGCATTTTGCTTCAAGTGATCAATGGTTGAAAGTGCTTGGGCAATCGAAAGAGACGTTCCAGAGGGGGCATCAGACTTATGACGGTGATGCATTTCCAAGATACTGACGTCATAGGAAGAGCCGAGCCTTTCGGCAGCTAGTATGGCCAGTTTTCTCAGTAAGGCAATTCCAAGACTTGTATTTGGAGCAATCAGGACAGGAACTTTTTGAGAGGCCTTTTCGAGGTTAGCTTTTTGGCTATCACTGAGTCCTGTTACACAGACAACATAAGGTTTTTGTTGCTTAAGGATTTCCTGAAGAGATGTATCGATACTCTCAGGTCGGCTAAAGTCAATGACAACATTAGCGTTATGAAAGGCTTTTTCAGGGGTATCCGTAATGGCTAGGTTAAGAGAAGCTTCTCCTATAAGCGTTCCCACATCTTGGTCCACAAAAGGGCTCCCAGAACGCGTTAAAGCCCCGCTGACATCAACATTAGGATTCTGATTGATCTCTCTTAGTATCAACTGTCCCATGCGTCCTGTACAGCCTATAACGGCGATTTTGAGCATGTTTTTCTTTACCCCGTTGGCATCGTCACGATCTGACAACGTATTTTGTCATTGCGAGTGGAGCAAAGCAATCCCGAAAATTAAATTTGAGTATTAGCTCTTTTTAACTTTTCTTTTCCTTTTCTATGTCCTTCTCTTCCCCAAGATCTTTAGGTCTATTTATCTCAAGCCATGCACGAAACGGGGCTGTAGAGTTGCTCTCTGTCAGTAGTTTTTCTATAATCTCTAGAGTATCAGGAAATAATTCGGACTTAATCAAGACGAAATTCTTATGATTAAAAAAATTTTCGAAAAAAGTAACAGCCTCAGCTGACTGACCTATTTTTACTGCAGCATATCCTGCATTGAAATAAACAAGAGGCGGCAAATTAGGATCGTTTTCTAAAGCGATGGTATAGTGCTTTAGCGCTGATTGCCAATCTCTAAGACTTATATATGTGTGACCTGCATATGAATAAACATCAGCCGATTGATTAGGATCTTTTTCTAAAGCGATGGCATAGTACTTTGCTGCTGATTGCCCATCTCCGAGGCTTTGATACACCCAACCTGTATTTGCATAAAAAAGAGCTGATTGATTAGGATCTTTTTTTATGGCAAGCGTATAGTGCTCTGCTGCTGATTTCCACTCTCTGAGGTTTTGATATGCCCAACCTGCATTTGTATAAACAAGGGCAGATTGGTTAGGATCTTTTTTTATAGCGATAGTATAGTGCTCTGCTGCTGATTTCCACTTTCCAAGATTTAAATATGCCAAACCTGCATTTGCATAATCACCAGCTGAGAGGTTAGGATCTTTTTTTATAGCGATAGTATAGTACTCTGCTGCTGATTTCCAATCTTGAAGGTTTAGATATATGCAGCCTGTATCTGCATAAGCTCGAGCTGGGAGATTAGGATTTTTTTCTAAAGCGATGGTGGAGTATTTTGCTGCTGATTGCCAATCTTGAAGTTTTAGATAGACACTAACTGCCTTTGCATAAACATGAGTTGGTTGATCAGGAGCTTTTTCGAAAGCGACGGTATAGTATCTTGCCGCTGATTTCCACTTTCCAAGATTTAGATGCGCCAAACCTGCATTTGTATTAACATGAGCTGGGAGATTAGGATCTTTTTCTAAAGCGATGGCATAGTACTTTGCTGCAGATTCCCACTTTCCAAGATTTAGATATGCCATACCTGCGTTTGCATAATCGCTTGCTAAGAGATTAGGATCTTTTTCTAAAGCGATGGTATAATACCTTGCTGCTGATTGCCAATCTCCAAGATTTAGATATGCCATACCTGTATTTGCATAAACATAAGCTGGGAGAATAGGATCTTTTTCTAAAGCGAGGGTACCGTACTTCGCTGCTGATTGCCACTCTCCTAGATTTAGATATGCCAAACCTGTATTTGCATAAACATAAGCTGGGAGAATAGGATCTTTTTCTAAAGCGATGGTATAATACTTTGCTGCTGATTGCCCATTTCCAAGTTTTAGATATGCCTGACCCGTATTTACATAAATATCAACTGGAAGATTAGGATCTTTTTCTAAAGCGATGGTATAGTACCTTGCCGCTGATTGCCAATCTTGAAGGTTCAGCTTCTTTGTTGCCTCTTTTACGACAGTCTCAATTCCTTCCTTACCTCGTTCACAAAGTTCTTCTGCAAAAGTAAATTTAAGCTCTGGACTTGCACCCGTTGGGAGAGAAGCCTCAAATTTCGCCTGCAATCGTTGTGTGGTGTCGAAGAGAGTTAAGGCATCTGTAGGCCACTTATTCTCTAAGGAAGTAACAATTCTTAGAAGCCAAGGTTCCATAGTGGGTGAAAAACATTTGTCAAAAGCTCTTAAAAAGGCCAGAGGTACCCAAATTTCTCTTAAGGTAGCTCTCTTTTTGAAATTGTCAGATTCTAAAGCTTTTACGCGTAATTTTCTAAAGTGCTCAGCAGTAAACAATCCTAGTTCATCTAAAGAATCATCTCCAAGGGCATTTATCGCTTTTCTAAAGCTAATTAACGTCTTTCCGAAAAGATTCGTTTCCGCTTCTGGTTCTAAAGGATCTTGTTTTGAAAGTTCTGCTTCTGCAGCTTTATAAGTGTTTTGAAAAGCAATCCAGCTTTTAAAAGGCCCATTTTCATCTTGGGCCAACTCATTAAAACTCCAACAAACCTTACTTACGGACGGATAGCTTGCTTGCGGAAGGAAACTCCAAATATGATGCAGAACCTCATTAGGCATTCCCATGAGTGGAGGTTTTGCCGTTGGAGTATCATTTTCTGTATCTTCCTCTTTTGGTTCTGCCGATGGAGCGTCTTCTTCTGTACCTGACTCTTTTGGGAGTGTAGACTTAACTAGAACCCGATTGATTGAGGTGCCCTCGTCTTTCTCCATTGCAGATACAGGGCTTACAGTTACCAATAAGGCTAGGGTTAAATTTCTTAATTTTATGTTTTTAAATAATACCATTGTAAATATTCCCGGAAAAGTAATTTAAGTAATTAAGATATAGTGTAGAAAATTATAAAATCAATAGAGGGTTGAAAAAATTTTCGAAATATTCCCCTCTTATAACATTCTTTTAACTTACAATTGCTTCGGGTACTTTGTGCCCTCGCAACGACGAATAGGGGAAAACGTCATTGCGAACCCTACGTAAGTGGGATGAGACAATCCAGAAAATTACTTGACGTAAGAATCATAATTATTTTTTGACCCAACGCTCAACTCCACCTTGATCGCTCCCAGAGGATCATTTTTAGTAAGCTTCAGGCAAGGAACCTTAACCCCATGATACTCAATAAAAGTTGGTTCTGGTAATCTTTCAGTTCCCTTTTCCTCACAAATATCAACGCAAAGGGCTAAAGGAGATTGTTCCCGGTAGGGAAAAGGACAAATGCCAATCCCTCTGACTTCAAGAAAACCTTGCAGTGAGGGAGGAGGGGAGGCCATAAGAACTCCCTCTTCAAGCCTCACGAAAGTCTGATCATCTGCAACGAGGATTGCTCCCCGATCGATCAGCTGAAGCGCGAGGGAAGATTTTCCTATTCCCGGTTTTCCGGAAATTAAGATCGCTTTGCCGCTAATCTCAATACAGGTGCTATGGAGGAGAAGGTCTTTCATTCTTCTCTATTCTTTTTAGGGGAGAACATCCTTGCAAACTTTGCCGCAAAAAAACCATCCGTCCCATTTTGAAGAGGAGACAATGACAGAAACTGTGCTCCATCGAGTCCGCAAGGAACCATGATGAAGTCTGGGTTTTTCTCAAGGAAGTCCTGCGCCACATCCTCATTTTCTTCACACAATAAGGAACATGTCGCATAGACAAGAAGCCCGTCACGTTTAACAAGGTGCGCCGCGCCCTCCAAAAGACTTTTCTGCAGTTCAGATAACTCCTGAATATCTTCCCGTTTTATATTCCACTTTTGATCAGGATTGCGGCGCCAGGTTCCACTTCCGGAACAGGGGGCGTCCACGAGGACCCGATCGAACCGTTCCTTTTGACGCTTGAGCCATTTATCCTTAACGCTTGTAATCTCTCGTAATTCTACATTGAAGGCTCCAGCCCTTTTAAGTCGTTCCTTCGTCCGCTTGAGCCGCCATGCAGCAGTATCCGTCGCAACAACGCGTCCCTTGTTCTGAAGAAGGGCAGCCAGGGCCAGTGTTTTTCCCCCAGCTCCCGCGCACAAATCTAAGACAGTTTGAGCTGGTTGAACGTCCATAAGGTCTACAATAAGTTGAGATCCTTCATCTTGGACCTCCACAAGGCCGTTCTGGAACGCTTTTGTTTGTGTGATATTTTCACGCCCTTTAATCCGCAAGCCCCAGGGGGAAAGCCGGGTTGGCGCCACAACGAGGCCCGTTTGAGCTAAACTCTCAAGGGCTTCCTCGCGTGTGGCTTTTAGGGTGTTCACCCTTAAATCAAGGGGGGCTTGCTCTAAGAAGGCATGGGTTTCCTTTTTTAAATTCTCACCAAACCGACGTTTCAGCAAAGGAAAGAGCCATTCCGGATACTCGCCTTCGACCCAAGGAGGAAGGGTCTTCAGATCGGGAAGTTTCTCAAAAATCGAACATTCTTTATCTGAAAGTCTTTCTGGTGCATATTTCTCTCCTGAAAATAAAATTCCAATTTTATCGCGGGCTACTTTTTCAAAGAGCCATAAATAGGCCAGCAAACGAATGCGTGCCGCATCAGAGGCGTTCATAAGGAGGGGAGATAGCCCCCGCTCAAGGGCCCACCAATCACAAGAGGCTCTATGGCGCATGACGCCATAGACGGTGGCCGAAATTGCTTGGCGGTCTTTTGCACCGATGTAGCGGCGGGTTTTGAAATACCCATGAACCACTTGATCCAGGGGCTTTTTATCCGTTCCATGGAGGGCTAAAATTTCAAGTGTACTTTCAAGGCGGCCAGAATCTTTCATGGACGAAATCCTATAGCAACAACATACATCTCTGCCGAATCTGCTCGACTCGCTGGAGGTTTGTAATGGGTCACCTTTTCAAAATGTTTCTTTAAGAGTCCTAAGAGCTCTTTTTCAGTTCCTCCGCGCAATACTTTAACGACAAAAGAACCTCCCTTCTCTAGAACATCTTGGGCAAAAGCAAAAGCTTCTTCAGCCAAAGCCATGATGCGTATGTGATCCGTTTGCGTATGACCCGTGCTGGAAGCAGCCATATCACTTAATACCACATGGGCCGGACCCTTAAGTGTTGCCTTAAGCTCTTCAACAACCTGGGGATCACAAAAGTCTCCACAGATGAGATGAGCACCCATCAGAGGTTCCACAGGTGTTAAATCCACCCCCACGACTTGGCCCTTCGACCCAATGCGCTCAAGCGTGACTTGAGTCCATCCTCCTGGCGCGGCCCCTAGGTCGACGACACGGGAACCTGGTTTTAAGATTTTAAACTTGTCATCAATTTCAATCAGCTTATAAGCCGCTCGTGAACGATAGCCTGCAACTTTTGCTTTTTGAATGTAAGGGTCATTTAGCTGCCGGAGGAGCCACTTTTGAGAGGAGGTTGTCCTTCCACGTGATGTCTTTAACCGTACAAATAACGGCCGTCCCGAAGATGTTTTCTTTGTCATTGCTGGATCAAATCCAAGAGGATTCCTTCACGCACACCGCGATCAGCCACACGAACCGGGTTAACAGGAAAGACATCATAAATCCCTTCAAAAATAGCAACGCCCCCCATAACGAGTTCCGCTCTCATCGGGCCAATACAGGGATGAAGCAATAATCTTTCAGGTGTCATGGCGTAAAGAGAAGAAACAGTTTGTTTGACAATTTCAGGTGTTAGCTGAAGCCCACTCACACGCATCCGGTCGTATCGATCCAGATTCATATGAATAGCTGCCAAAGTTGTCACCGTTCCACTTGTTCCGATAAGTTGGATATTTTTTTTCCTAAGTTGAGGATAAATGTGTGCCCTATCACACAGAACTTTCACTTCCTTAGCAACGGCTTTCCGAACTTTTTGAAGAAAACGAAGGGGAGACGGTTCAGAGCGTAATGTCTCTGCAACTGTTACAACGCCTAAGGGAAGGGAGATCCATTCAATAATTTCAGGAAGTTTATGAGGAAAAAGCTCCATCCACATCACTTCTGTGCTCCCCCCACCAATATCAAAGGCAATCGCATAACGGGTGCTGGAGTCAAGTAAGTCCGCGCAGGCCACAATAGCGAGTCGCGCTTCTTCAGCTGGAGAAACGACTTCAAGCTCCAAACCTGTTTTGGAGCGAATTTCTTCTAAAAACACGTCACGATTAGATGCTTCTCGGCAGGCTGCCGTTGCGATATAACGCTTACGTGAGACATTGTGAGTGCTTATCTTTTTGGCACAAATTTTAAGGGCTCCGATGGCCCTTCGCATCGCTTCCTCAGAAATATGGCCTTTGGTTGCAAGCTGATCCCCAAGCCGAATCACCCTTACAAAAGAATCAACAACCTGGGGTCCTTGTGGCGTCACTTCAGCAATTAACAGACGACACGTATTCGTTCCCAAATCAAGAGCAGCGACAAACTCTGGGGATTCTTCCGAATCTCTATGATGTAAAAAAGACTCAAGCATCTTTATACCCTAAATCGACTAGCCGCTTCCGGCAACTTTTATATGGGGAAGAATGAAAAAATTTTAAAGGGTGGAATGTTCATCTTCTCTATGATCTGTTAATAATAAGTGAATGATGTTGCGATTGTTCGCTTATCATCAACGAAATGAGGGAGATTCAAATGAAGAAAACAAACATAACGTCCATGATTGCTGCAGTTTTTAGCTTCATCGTTTTTGAAGCAGCCCAAGCCCAAGCCCAAGCCCAAGAGCATGGCAAGACAGATAATTGGGAATCTGGTCCGATTGCAGCCGAAGCAGAGGCCGATCTTATTAAAGTGCATGAGGGAGGTTGCGCTCCTGGACATTGCAGTAGTTCCCCCACAGAAGATGATGTGAAAAGAGACGAACCTTCTTCTCCTGGAGGGGCGAGTGGTAGGATTAGTGCACCTTAAAAAAAACATTGATCTCTATGACACTACAACCCTTAAATCCCCATGACTTAGTCGGAGTGGGCTTACGCCATCCCCACTATTCCTATGTCTTGGAAAATAAACCTCCTGTGGGGTGGTTTGAAGTTCATAGTGAGAATTATTTTATGAAGGGTGGTCCTGCTCTTCAATTTTTAGAGAGGATCCGCAAAGAGTATCCGTTGAGTCTCCATGGGATTGGTCTTTCCTTGGGGTCAGCTGATGGGCTTGATAAGAATCACTTACGTCGGTTGAAAGACCTTATTCACCAGTTTTCACCTTTCCTTGTTTCCGAGCATTTGTCTTGGTCTCGCATTAACGACGCCTATTTTCCCGACCTCATCCCTGTTCCTTATACTGAGGAAACATTTACCCTTCTGGCGCAACATATTGACGAAGCCCAAACCTTTTTAGGACGAGAGATTCTCATTGAGAATCCTTCCTCTTATCTGGAGTATAAAGATTCAATTTTTTCTGAAACAGATTTTTTGACATCCCTTTGTCAGAAAACAGGAGCAAAAATTTTGCTCGATATTAATAATGTGTATGTCTCTGCCTTTAATCACGGCTGGGATGCCAGTGCCTATTTGCAGGCGATTCCCGCGGAGCTTGTAGGAGAAGTTCACCTGGCGGGTCATAGTCTTAGAACCTTTGAAGATGGGTCTGTTCTTCGTGTGGATACCCATTCCTCATGTGTTTGTGATGAAGTCTGGGCGCTTTATCATCAAGCCCTGCAGCAGGGAATGCGGGCTCCTACTCTTATTGAATGGGATGAAGAAATTCCAAATTTCGAGCTTCTGATGCAGGAAGCGACAAAAGCTCAAGGTTATCTTCAGCAAAAGAGAATTGCCTATGGTTAATCTTCGCGCGCTTCAAAGGGATTTTTTAGAAAGTTACAGGGGGGATAGCTCTTTTGAAAATCATATTCGAATGAACGGGCCTTCCCCCCGGAATCGCCTGTCAATTCACCATAATACCATTAGAGTAGGGCTTAAAAAGGCACTTGCCATCACCTATCCCTTAACGTGGGAGCTGATTGGTGAGGATTGTGCGAATGGTGCGGCTTATGCCTTCCTCCGCGAACAGTCTCATCTTCCAAAAACAGGAAACCTTGACGAGTGGGGGGCTGCGTTTCCTGATTTTTTGGAACAATTCCCTCCTACACAAAGCCTTGCCTATCTTTCTGATTTTGCAAGGCTAGAATGGCTTAAACACGTGGCTTACTCTGCGAAAGATCAAACCCCCTTAAGCGTCCATGCTTTTAAGGATATGGATCCTGAAAACTATGCAAAGCTTCGCTTAAAATTGCATCCTTCGGCCTATCTTTTTTCCTCTTCTCATCCCTTAGACCAGGTCTTGGGTGTTGTGAACGGGGATGTCGAATCCATTGAACTTGAAAGTCGCAAATCATATGCTCTTGTTATAAGACCCCTCCAATCTGTCCACATTCATTGGCTTTCAGAGGTTGAGTTTGCTTTTTTCTCTTTCCTTAAAAAGGGTGAGTCTTTGATTGAGGCGATTGAAAAAATTGACGGAAAACAATTCCAATTTCATGAAACCCTTTCCTTTTCTCTTCAAAATGGGTTATTTTCAGAATACGCGTTCACATCATAATAAAAAGGTAAATTGGATGGCGTATTCTAAAGTTGCACATCGCTCGATCATCGTAAGAAGCTATTTAAACATAGTCTTTTTTCTAGAAAAGTTTATAGGGCCTGTTCTTTTTCTTTTCATTCGTATTTGGATGGGACAGATTTTTTGGTACTCCGGCCTTTCAAAAATTCAAACCTGGGACACAACACTTCTCTTGTTTCAGAATGAATATAAAGTTCCTTTCTTGCCTTCGGATTTTGCGGCCTATCTTACTGCGGGAACGGAATTGACTTGTCCTGTCCTACTCGTGATTGGCCTTGCCTCCCGCCTTGCCGTGATTCCTATGCTGATCATGACGGCCGTTATTCAAGGCACCTATCAGTGCTCAAATGAGCATCTCTACTGGGCTATGCTCTTAGGGCTCATCCTTTGTTATGGTCCAGGAAAACTCTCTATCGATTTTCTCTTTCGCAGAAGAAGAGAAAGGAAATCCTTTTAGTTCGCGACTTTCATGAGAATTGTGGGCGGAAAATATCGAGGGAAAAAAATTATTGCTCCATCCCATCACGGGACGCGCCCCACCTCTGATCGAACACGGGAGACGATTTTCAATATTCTACTCCATAATCCTGCCTTTGCTCAGGGAGTTCTGATTGACAAAGCGGTCTTAGACGTCTTTGCTGGCACGGGTGCCTTAGGATTCGAAGCTCTTTCAAGGGGAGCTAAATCTATTACATTTATTGAAAATGATAGGGCAGCACTTACCATTTTATACGACAATGTAAAAGCTTTTGGTCTTCCTCGCACTTGTGTTTTAGAGCAAGATGCCACCCATCTGCGATCGGGACCTGTCACCCCATGTGACCTTATTTTTTTGGATCCCCCCTATCACCAGGGTTTGCTCTCACCTACGTTATCCAACCTTTATGCGCAAGGCTGGATCGCAGAGGCGGCAGTCGTTGTGATTGAAATTGAAAAGAATGAAGCCTTTATTTTGCCCTCTTTTCTAAGTCTTTTGACAGAGCGGATTTCAGGTGCAGCTAGGGTTTTGTTTTGTAAAAGATAAATACAAAGTAATACGTTAACTATTTATAAAGTGCTTTTCAAGTATTATATTTGTATGATATATAAATTCTTAAAAGTGTTTTAAAGAAGTAAAATGGAGTTATCATATGTTGAGAGAAGAGGAAATTCGTAAGAAAGTCAAAATCCTAAAAAAATTCTACTTAGATGTTATCTATTTTGGAATTGTGAACTTCATTTTAATTTTGATTTGGCTCACCTTTGATAGAACGGGAACCTTTTGGCCTAAATATGTTATCGTCGTGTGGGGCGTTGCCCTCATTTTTAGGGCTTATCGCATGGGGGTTATTCCTTTCATGTTTCATCGTGTTGCATTTCTGAATCAGGATTGGGAAGATAAAAAAGTTAGAGAAATCGTACGTCATCGGGATATTCATCGTAAATCTTCTGTGCATAAGGACAAAAAAGAAAAATAATAATCAATTGTAAAATTCCCTTTTACTACTGTTTATGCTCATCCTGCTCAGCAGGGACAACAACATCTTTCTCTGTTCTTATTCCGTTTGTAATTTTGATATACTTGTTTTTAAAGGCAGTGATCTTTTCTATGTAAGGGGTAAGATTTTCTTTTTTGAGTTGCTTGGGGATGCGAATCGTATATTGGACCACTGCTGTATCAGCAGGGCCGGATGCCCCATAAATCCATAGCAATTCCCGCTGATCGTTTGCAGTGTATGCGATAAATGCTTCTGACGTGTCGTATTTTTTTGTATGAATTTTATCTCTTTTAACAAAAGCTAAGTCCGACGTTTTTTCCTTTATCCAAGTTGCTGTATTATCGACAACTGTATCCGCAGAAAGTTGCTTACCAGCAATAGGCACAAAAGTAATAATTTCTGTCCAAGTGTTAACATTTTCTTTTTCAGGAATATATTCTATCAGCCCTGCGTCTATCATTTTGCCAAGATCTTCACCAGGTTTAAATCCAGCAGGTACTTCTGCTGTGAGGATGATGGTATTACCCTCCAAAATATTTATGGGAAATGAGAATACCTTTTTATAATTTGCTGGAAGCTCATCGAGGGATTGTAAAGGTGCTGAATATACTGAATTTAAACAAAAAATGTTTAAGATTAATAGATGTAAAGCTAGTTTCCTCATGATGTTCCATTCAAAATAATAAGGTGCGCTTATTCTTTAATCACTAAGCAGAAGTTTGTCAAGCGTTGTTTTATAAGGGTAATTAAGAATTTTGATTTTTTAAAGAAACAATAATATCAATAAATAAACACTGGTGAGAATAGAACCTTCGTTGCCCATCATCAGGGGTGGACAAAGTCGAAAATTTTATCTATAGAGCTAGCTGGTGGGCCCAGATAGCTCAGTTGGTAGAGCAAGGGACTGAAAATCCCTGTGTCGGTGGTTCAATTCCACCTCTGGGCACCATCCGCCGCTGCGCACCTAGCGCGCTAAGGCGTGATGTCACGCCGAACCGCGGATTAAATCCGGGGGAAGGTAGACTTTTTATTACGGCGGAGTAGCTCAGCTGGTTAGAGCAGCGGAATCATAATCCGTTTGTCGGGGGTTCAAGTCCCTCCTCCGCTACCATCATTGAACGTGTTTACTCCATACATGCCACAAGAGGGTAAGTCCTTATCACTTTTTTCTAAATACATTTAAGCGGTTGAAAACTCCCTAAAGAAATCAATTATTAACTTTCTTGAGTTAGTATATAATGATGAGAGATAAACAAGAGGGAGGATGGTTATGCAGTTTAAGACATTAATTGTATTGGCAATCTGTTTTTTTTGTACACAAGTTGTCGAAGCAGCGGAGAAAGAAAACCTTTCACCTCAACAGATGCTAAAGCTCTTAAAAACATGTCATGAACATGAAGAAGCAGGCTCTGATATGTATGGTGTGGGAGGAAATATAAACTGTGAAAAATTATTAGAGTCTCCAGGGAGGTAAAAATGAACTATAAATATACAAACCTTGTTTTATTAGTAAGTGCAGTCTTTACTTTAGTGAACTGTGGACCAAAGAAAACGGAAGAAGCCTCGCCACCAGAACAAAATCAAGGAGCCCCATTGCAGGAACTGCAGAGGCCAATACCTCCTGAGCCTCTCCCGAAACACCTAAATAATAAAGAGGAGCTGACACCTGGCCAAAAAGAAGAACTAGAAATTGACGAAGATAATGTGATAAATCCCTTCCCGGGCTAGGG